>Ga0209091_10001434_pt1 | contig 20841 bp, 20 predicted proteins | sample ArcticOcean_MG_C_6_FD_187438 | JGI IMG/M metagenome (GOLD analysis project Ga0209091, IMG submission 187438) | Marine microbial communities from western Arctic Ocean - ArcticOcean_MG_CB8_128 (SPAdes) (version 2) | ecosystem: Environmental > Aquatic > Marine > Oceanic | place: Arctic Ocean...
TTATCAATTTCGAATTTAAATATTAAGTTTAATTTATAGGTAATTAACATGAAAACAGCAGTAATAACAGGTGTTACAGGGCAAGATGGGTCATATTTAGCGATGCTTTTAGATTTTAGTTATTTTGAAAAAAAACCGAATGAGAAAGTAATAAAAAATTAAAAATATGATGAAACATTTAAGCGCCAGGCTAAACAATATAAATTCTATTTGGTTTGTAATAGCATTAACGCTTTTAGGTTTTAATTTCTTTTTTCAATTAGGTTTTATTTCAGATGATTCATACGAAGTTCATTTCCGTGGTAAGTTAATATTAAATAACGAATCACTTTTACATTTTTTGAAAATGAAGATACTAGAAATTCCAGACTCAAGTAGAATTCAATGGTTTGGCGTTATCTATACTTCTGTTACATATTATTTTATTCAAAATGCGTTGATTATTAAATTTATTTGGCTATCTCTTATTGCTTCAAATGTATATCTACTTTATTCCCTTATAGAAAAGATATCTAAATCCCCAGGCCTTGCACTTTTAATTGTTGCTTTCTTACCTTTTCTGTTTCAAGTTCGACCATGGCATGATCCGCTCATAGCATTTACTTTTATGTGGCCTCTTATGGGGTTTTTAATTCTTTCTTCTTTATTAATTTTTTTAAATCATCTTAAAAAGCCAAATTACTTAAAGTTGTTTTTTAGTTTTTTTCTTTATTTCCTCGCATGCAGCATTTACGAGGTGCCTTACTTTATTTATCCTGTATTTTTCCTAGTAGCATTGAGCTATAAAAAAAATTTTTTTAAGGCAATAAAATCATCTCTTCCATTCTTAATATTGGTTTTATTTTTAATTTGTTTTATTCTTTATAAGAAAGAATTTACTACAGCTCAAAACTGGCGAACTGACGTAAATCTTCAGAGTGATTTTTGGTTAGCTTTTTTTAAACAACTTATTGCTTCATTACCTTTTTCTTTTATGACCTTAAGTCAAACATTTGATTTTAAATACTCTTGGTCTGATCTACCGCTTTTATTTGCTTTTCCATTCCTCTTCCATAAAATTTTTTCATCTATTACTTTAACGAGACTATCAAGGTTTGTTTATATTATTCTTTTATTGTCCGGCTTGACATTTTTAATCTTCCCAGCAGTTCTAGCTGCTTTATCTGGTCACCAATCAGAACTCATAGATATCAGTTTTGGGTATGGTTATTTGCCTGTTTATTTCCAATATTTTGGAATAGCAATTATTTTTGGAATACTTATAAACAAATATGCGAGTAATTTCTTCTCAAATAAAAAAAATGTTTTAATATTAGTTTTTATTTCAACCATACTAATGATTTTAAATTATGGTTCAAATAAAGAACACAGCCTTAATGGAAATAGTGTTTTCAAATATCCAAGAGATTTACATGAAGCGTCTATCGATGCAGGCTTTATGGACAAGATTTCAGAAAATGATCTAATACTACATCCTTTTTATGTTCCATCTGATCATTATCTTGGCTATATACTTCGTCTAGAAAAAAGATTAAATGTCTGTGATATCAAACTTCCTCATATTTTAGATAAAGAACACGATGTCTATAAAAAATGTTTTGGTGATGGGTTTGGTCATGGTCATAATTTTGAATTTTCACAAAAAGGGAATATAACCCACTTAAAACCAATTAAAAATACTTGGTTTGTAAATTATGAAGTTGATCGAATGGGTAAGACAGGGTTTCTTTACTTAGCCAAAATTGATGAGATACTTATTGACTCTGATACATCAAGATTTTTATCAATAAATTCTAAAATTTTAGATATTTTCGAACTTACTGAGAATGGTTATGATATAAAATCAATAAAAAGTGATAAAAAAATTGATATGTTTTATTGGATGAATAATAGAGCTAATTCTTATAGTACTAAGAATCCCTCACAATATAGAAAAGACTTTAAGCTTGCTGATTATTATTTCACTGAGCCTGTATATATTTGGATAGATGGGGCACTCCCACCTGAAGGTAATTTGATATGGACGACTGGCAAGGCAAAATTAAAAATTATTAATATAGAAGGCAAGACAAAAAATATAATATATTCATTTACAATATTTTCACCAACAGGAAGAAAATCTACAATTACAATCAATGATAAGCCTATGATATTGATGCCGGGTCAAGAGATTCATATTAAAAATATGCAAAGTATTGGTGATACGCCCTTTGAGCTTAATATTTCATCTGATGATACTTATTTGGATAATGGAGATCCTAGAAAAATAGTATTTGGTATCAGAGATTACAAACAACGTGATATTGGAATTTTAAAAGACATTTCGTTTAACGAATATTCAAATAGATCTTTTGATACGTTAGATGGTGAATTAAGTATAGATTTTTCTTCTGGATGGTCTGATCCTCAAGATGGCCATAGGTGGACAGTAGCTAAAGAATCAATCATTACATTTTTTAATCCAACATCAAAAATTATGACTGCCAAGGTTATGTTTAATATGAATGTGGTGCAAAACCAAACAATTTTAATATCTATGAATGATGTTAATCTTGAAAATTATACAAATTCAAAACCAGGAGACAACAGTTTATTTGAAAAAGAAATTACATTAGAACCTGGAAAAAATATTTTTAAAATTACAACAGACAAAGATCCAATATCTCCAGGCAATGGCGATATCAGAAAGCTGGGTTTATCAATTTCGAATTTAAATATTAAGTTTAATTTATAGGTAATTAATATGAAAACAGCAGTAATAACAGGTGTTACAGGGCAAGATGGGGCATATTTAGCTAAATATCTATTAGAACTTGGATATTTAGTATATGGAACTTTTAGAAGATCAAGCTCTCAAGATTTTTGGAGACTTAAGTACTTAGGAGTGCTAGGTAATCAAAACCTACATTTGATACCTCATGACCTTACTGATTTGGGTTCAAATATTGAAATTTTAAAAAAAACTAATCCTGATGAAATTTATAATTTAGCTGCTCAAAGTTTTGTTGGTGCAAGTTTTTCCCAACCTATCTCTACTGCACAAATTACTGGTTTAGGCCCAGTAAATATTTTAGAGGCAATTAAAGTTGTAAATTCTGATATTAAGTTTTACCAGGCAAGTACCTCAGAGATGTTTGGTAAAGTAAAAGAAATTCCTCAAACTGAAAAAACTGATTTTTATCCAAGAAGTCCTTATGGCGCAGCAAAATTATATGCACATTGGATGACAATTAATTACAAAGAAAATTATAATTTATATGCAGTTTCAGGAATATTATTTAATCATGAAAGCCCATTGCGTGGAGAAGAATTTGTTACACGTAAAATTACTAGTTCTATAGCAAAGATAATTAAGGGTAAGCAGGATTTTATAGAGCTTGGTAACCTTGATGCAAAGCGTGACTGGGGTTTTGCAGGTGACTTCGTAAAAGGAATGCACAAAATGCTTCAAGTTGCTAATCCCGATACATATATTCTTGCTACTAACAAAACTGTATCTGTTAGGGAATTTGTAAAGCTAAGTTTTGCTTGCGTTGATATTGATTTAGTTTTTGAAGGGAAGGGGCTTAGTGAGGTTGGTTTTGATAAAAAGTCTGGAAAAAAATTGATACAAATTAATAAAGAGTATTTTAGGCCAGTTGAGGTTGATTTACTCGTAGGAGATTATTCACACGCAAAAGAAAAGTTAGATTGGGAGCCATCATGTTCTCTTGAAAGCCTATGTGAGATGATGGTAGAAGCAGATTTAGTTCGTAACTAGTTATTAAGCCATGAAAGTCTTAATTAATTCCTCATCCATATCTGATCAAATGACTGGAATCGGCCAATATACATATAATCTTTTTTTAAATTTAGCCAAAGAAACAAGTGTTGATTGTCGTTATTACCATAATGGATTAATTCTAAATTCTATTGAGGTTAATAATTTTAATAGATTAAAAAAGAATGATTATTTTAATAATATTAAAGCATTCATTAGAGATAAAGTACCTTACTCTTACGAGATTCAATGGTTATATAAAAAAAATCAGTTTAATAAGGTAATAAAAAGTAGTAATTTTGATATTTACCATGAACCAAATTTCATTTCATATCCTTCCAAATGTAAAACTATTAATACAATTCATGATTTATCTTGGATAAATTTTCCTGCTTACCACCCTAAATCAAGAGTAAATTTTATGAATAAACATATTAAAGAGACAATTAAAAAATCCAGCCGCTTAATCGTAGATAGTAATTTTGTAAAAAAAGAATTAGTAAATAATTTTGATATTAATCATGAAAAAATTGATGTTATTCACCTTGCTTCAACAATGAGTAATATAAAACCTATAAAGCCGAAACATATTTTTTTCAATAATAATAGAAACAATAGCTATATCTTATTTGTTGGCACATTAGAACCAAGAAAAAATTTAAATAATACTATTGATGCATATATTAAGCTTCCAAAAGAGATTAAAAACCAATACCCATTGATAATAGCTGGTGGCTATGGGTGGAATTTTTCTAAGGTATTAGAAAAAATAAAATTACTATCTATTACAGAAAATATTATTCATTTAGGATACGTTAGTAAGAATGAGCTTTGTTACTTATATAAATATGCTTATTGCTTTATTTATCCTTCATTTTATGAAGGATTTGGCCTACCTGTAATTGAAGCAATGTCATTATCAACTCCAGTTATAACCTCTATTAATTCTGCAATGGATGAAATAACTCAGAATTCAGCAATAAAGGTAAAACCAGAAGATATCAATGATATAAGTAGTAAGCTAAAGTTTTTACTTGATAATCCATCGGAAGCAACAAAATATGGAATCCTTGGGGAGGAACGAAGTAAAGTTTTTTCTTGGAAAAAATGTGCCAAAGAAACACTAAGGAGCTATAAAAAAGCTATTAGCTAAGGTATAAATTATTAATTCTCTTTACCATTTCATCATTCCGAAATCTTTTGATAAAACTTTGATGACTTGCCTTTTTAAATAAGCTATATTTTTTTTTGTTTACTAGAAATGAATTAATTTTTTGAGTGATAATTTTCATATTAGTTTCTTTGATATTATAGCCAGTGATATTATGTTTATTTATAAAATGAGTCCCAGTTTCTGTCGGGTTATTAGTAATAATGGGCAAGCTAAATTTTTGTGCTTCAATTAATGATATACCAAACGACTCTTGACGACCTTTGGATAGAGAAACGTAAACATAAGATGACCTATAAATAATTTCTAACTCCTTGTCATTTATATTAGTGAATATTTTAATTTTTTCTTGTAAGTAATTTTTTTTAATTAGCATATTTAATTCCCCATAGAGAGGACCATTGCCTACAATTACAATAACAAAATCTTTATGAAGTAATTTTGCCATGGGTATAAACTGGTCAAAACATTTGTAACTTATTAACCTTCCAACAGATAGTACAATCTTTTTATTCTTGTATTTACTCAATATTTCATAATAGAATTTACTCTCTTTTGGTTTTTTTATAATACTTTGAGGGCTTATTCCGTAGGGGATATAAGTGATTATATTTTTAAATGGTATTAATGATTTTGAGTTGTTTGCATATATTTCCGTAGCAACTATGATACTACTCGCTCTTTTGAGCATATATTTTTCTAAAAATCTTATAAATATGGATAGGCCATGTGTATTAATAATATCGCTATGCCAATGAACAATTATTTTTTTATCTTTGGGTATCAATATACAAATCAAAGAAGCTACTATGTTTGGGTAATGTATATGAATAATTTCATGAGATTTAAATTGACCAATTGCGAACCATAAATAATTTAAAGAAATTGGTTGAGAAAAAATATTAAAAAATTCTTTAAAAATAAAAATTTTATTATTATTTTTTGTAATTATAGTTCTGGTTACTTTTCCAAAAACTAATAGAGTATTACAAATTTTATTTGAATATATATTTGACTTCATTATTGTATCTATACATTTCTCAATACCACCAAAATATGGCGAGTAAAATTTTCCTAAGTGAAGTATTTTTATCTTTTGAGGCATTTAAAAAAACGATATAATTTAAAAAAATACAATTCTACGAACAGGATATACCTCGCAAATGTTAGAAAAATATTTTGGAAAAATTTTGAACAATTGAATATTTTTTTTACAACATATATTCTAAATTTATACTTACCAACAAGCATTTTCCACGAACCAAAATCATTAGATGAGTGGGTATTACTATGAACTGTAAAGTAACTTAAGGGAGTCTTATCATAAATAATTTTTTTCTTTTTTTTGTATGGCTTTAAGGAAAAAATCATGTCCCCTGCATAATGTACATTTAGTGGATATTTATATTTTTTATAATCATCTGTCCTAAAAATTGATGATGAGGGAAGGCCGATGTAATTCCTATAAAAAAAAGATGCTATGACCTCAAAACCATAAAACCCATAATTTCTTTTTTTTATAATGTTTTTATTTTGATCAACATAAAATACTGCAGAACAATAACCACATAAATTTTTTTTATCACCCAGTTTTTTTAACCCTATCTCCAAAAAGTTTTTGTGAATATAATCATCAGAACAAAGAACCATAAAATATTCCTCTGACGAAATTTGTTCAAGAGATCGATTCCAATTCTCTGTTTGGGGCACAAAGGATTTAAATTTTTTAATAAAAATTTTTTTATTTATTAATTTTCTATATTTTTTAGATATGGTTTCTATTGTATTATCTGAAGAATTATTGTCTACAATAGTGACTTTCCATTTTTTGTAAGATTGAACAATGATAGAGTCTAACGCATTTAATATCATTGATTCCCTATTAAATGTTGGTATTAATATGTGTATCATTAATCTGTTTACAATGTTGGATTTAAGGTTACTATTATACTCATGAAACTAGTTATATTAGCAGGTGGTCTGGGTTCAAGAATTTCTGAAGAATCACATCTAAAACCAAAGCCTCTTATTGAAATTGGAGGTAAGCCTATTCTTTGGCACATAATGAAATATTATTCGCATTTTGGAGTAAATGAGTTCGTTATTTGCTGCGGGTACAAGGGATATTTAATTAAAGAATATTTCGCTAACTATTTTTTACATACCTCTGATGTAACTTTTGATCTTGGTAATAATGAAACAACATTTCATCATTCTTCTACTGAAAATTGGAAAGTCACTCTAGTTGATACTGGTGAGGGCACAATGACAGGTGGTAGAATAAAAAAAATATCAGATTATATTGATGATGAAGTTTTTTTTCTTACTTATGGTGATGGCCTTTCAAATGTAAATATAGACAATTTACTAAGCTTTCACAAAAGTAAAAATAAATTAGTTACAGTAACTGCAGTTATTCCTCCGGGTAGATTTGGCTCTCTTGCAATTAAAGATAAAAGCGATGAGGTTATAAAGTTTATTGAAAAACCAGATACAGAATCGAACTACATAAATGGTGGTTTCTTTGTGGTTAACAAGATGGCTCTTGACTATATAGAAGATAATGAAACATCTTGGGAGAAAGAACCATTAGAGCAAATCTCTTCAAAAGGCCAATTAGTTGCTTTTAAACACGAAGGATTTTGGCAGCCAATGGATACAATAAGAGAAAAAAATTATCTAGATGAATTATGGCTTACTAATAAAGCACCCTGGAGAATTTGGAGTGAATGAAAGTTTTTGGAATAAAAAAAATGTTTTCCTTACTGGCCATTCTGGCTTTAAAGGAAGTTGGCTTAGCATTTGGCTAAATAAAATTGGTGCTAATGTAACTGGTTACTCCCTTGCCCCAAATACATCCCCAAACCTCTTTGATGTTTGTTCAGTGAAAGAAAAGTGTAACTCTATTTTTGCAGATATAAGAAATTATAAAAGATTAGAGCAAGAATTAATTAAGTCTGACCCAGAAATAATAATTCATATGGCTGCGCAACCACTTGTTTTAGATTCTTATGAAGACCCTATTGAAACATATAGTTCGAACGTGATGGGTACTGTTAACCTTATGAATATTTCTAGAGGGCTTAATAAACTAAGATGTATTTTGGTTATAACTACAGATAAGTGCTATGAAAACCAAGAATTTAACGAACCTTTTATTGAAGGCAACCCCCTAGGTGGTTATGATCCATATAGCTCCAGTAAGGCATGTGCTGAGATTGCAACAGCGGCTTTTAGGTCCTCTTTTTTTAACGTTCAAGATTATGGGAAGACACATCATGTTTGTGTCGCAACTGCAAGAGCTGGGAATGTTATAGGAGGGGGTGATTGGTCAAGAAATAGACTGTTACCTGACTTTATTAGGGGAATATCTAATAGCTCATGTGTATCTATAAGAAATCCTTTGGCAACAAGGCCTTGGCAACATGTTTTAGAACCCTTAGCTGGATATTTAACATTATGTGAGAAAATGTTTAATAATGGCAATCAATATAGTGAGAGTTGGAATTTTGGTCCAAATAAGGGTAGCGCTAAAAATGTAGAATGGATTGCAAGAAAATTCAAAGAAATATGGGGTGAATCGTTCGAATATGAAATTGATAATTCCAAGTCTAATTCACATGAGGCAAATTTTTTAGAATTAGATAGTACAAAAGCGATTCAAAGTTTAGGTTGGGATCGAAGATACAGTATTGACGAAACAATAAATAATACTATTAATTGGTATAGATGTTTTTTAAACAAAGAATCTTCAATGCTAGATTTTACTTTAAATCAAATTGACGAATATCAAAAGTTATAAGGAATATAAATGTCAGACAATCAAATGGAAAAAATATCATATGCAAAAACTGTATATGGAGAAAGTGAAATTAATGCAGTCGTAAAATGTTTAAATGAATCAACTCAAATGGGCAATTACTCTAGAAAATTTGAAAAAATAATTGCTGACCTATTTTGTAAAAAAGAATCTTTATATGTTAATTCTGGTTCCTCAGCACTTTATATAGGGATTGAGTCATTCGATTTCCCAGAGAATAGTGAGATAATCACCCCTGCTCTTACATTTGGAACAACTATTGCTTGTTTAATTAAGAACAAACTTATCCCAGTTTTCGTAGATGTTGAGCCATTAACATACTGTATTGATGTATCAAAAATAGAAAAAGAAATTAATGAAAATACCGTTGCAATATTAGCGCCAAATTTAATGGGAAATTTATGTGATTGGCCTGAGATAAGGCTAATTGCAGATAAATTTAATCTTAAAGTTATTGAAGATTCAGCTGATACACTTGGATCAACTATTGATGGTAAATATTCAGGTTACTATTCAGATATGTCAATAACAAGTTTTTATGGTTCTCATATCATAAATTGTGCAGGTAATGGAGGTGCGCTTGCCTTAAATGATAATAAAGTTATAGAAAAAGCAAAGTTATTAAGGTCTTGGGGCCGTAGTTCGTCACTTTTTGATGAAAAAAGTGAAGCTATAGAAAATAGATTTGATATTAATTTAGATGGTATAGATTACGATGCAAAATTTGTTTTTGAAACAGCTGGATATAATTTAGAAGGCAGTGAAATTGGAGCCGCTTTTGGTTTGGCACAATTAGAAAAATTAGAAGATAATATTAAAACAAGACAAAATAATTTAAAAATACAATGTGAATTTTTTAGTAAATATGAAAAATACTTTTCAAATCCGGTAGAGACAAAAAATATCAGTACTGCATGGTTAGCTTTTCCTATATTAATCAAAAAAAATGCTCCCTTTACAAGGAAAGAGTTACAAATATATCTAGAAAAAAGGAACATTCAAACGAGAGTTGTTTTTACTGGTAATATTTTAAGGCAACCAATGATGAAAAATCAAAAATTCAAGATTTCAAAAGATGGTTTTGAAAATTCGGATGCAGTAATGGAAAGAGGTATGCTTCTTCCTTTACATCATGGATTAACTGATAGCATGATTGAAAGATTGCATTACACCATCGATAAGTTTATTTCTGATCTTAATTAACTTAACTATTTAAAATATAAGTATGAAGAATGTAAGAGTAGCAGATTATTTAGTTTCTAGATTTGTTGATTTTGGGGTGAAGGATGCTTTTGTAGTTACTGGTGGTGGAGCAATGCATTTAAATGATGCGATTGCTAGAAGCTTAAAGCTAAATAAGACATTTTTCCATCATGAACAGGCAGCGGCAATGGCTGCAGATGGATATTTTAGATTATCAAATAAATCTGCTCTAGTAAATGTCACAACTGGCCCGGGTGGTGTGAATGCATTAAATGGAATTTTTGGGGCTTATACAGACTCTTTAAATGTTATTGTTTTATCTGGTCAAGTAAAGAAAGAGACATTAATGAAAACACATCCTGATTCATTAAGGCAGCTTGGAGATCAGGAGGTAGACATCAAGTCTATGGTTCATAATATTACTAAGTATTCAACTGTACTTGAATCAAAAGAAGATGCTCGTATAGTTGCCGATAAGGCTATTTACTTTTTAACAAATGGAAAACCAGGACCAGTATGGATAGATATTCCAATAGATATACAAGGTAGTTTGATAAACCCAGTTGAATTGAAAGCTTTTGACGTAAAAAAATATAATTTTTCTGATGACAACAATATTCCAGAGAATACAAAACTAGAATTTACTAATAAGGATAATTTAAAAGATAAAGATTTTTTAGAAATCCTTGAGTTATTAAAAAAATCAAAAAACCCAGTTTTATTTGCTGGATCTGGAATAAGGATCTCTGATAAATATAGCGAATTTATTAAGTTAACTAAAGTTTTATCAATTCCTGTCGTCACTGGATGGAACGCACACGATTTGATTTCAAATTCAAGCCCTTTTTATGCTGGCCGACCTGGAACTGTAGGAGACAGACCTGGAAACTTTACAGTACAAAATTCGGATCTAATAATAATTCTTGGTTGTAGATTAAATATCAGGCAGATAAGTTACAATTGGCGGAGTTTTGCAAAAAATGCTTACAAGGTCATGGTCGACATTGATGTTTCTGAATTAAATAAGCCAACTCTAAAAATTGATAAAAAGATTTGCCAGAATTTAAAGACTTTTATACCAAATTTATTAGATTTTTTAATCACCAAAAATTATAAGCCAACCATAGAACACATTAAGTACTTAGATTGGTGTCTTACTCGTGTTAAAAAATATCCAGTGCTTCAACAATGTTTTTATAAGAAAAAAATATTAAACCCTTATGTTTTTTTAAAAGAGGTATTCGATATTATTGATGAATCTTCCGTGGTAATTACAGCTAATGGCTCTGCTTGTGTAATGACATTTCAAGTTGTAGATATTAAAAAACAAAGATTATTTACAAACTCGGGATCGGCTTCAATGGGTTATGATTTACCAGCATCGATAGGCGCATGCCTAGCAAATAATAAAAAAACAATTATTTGTATAGCAGGTGATGGAAGTATAATGATGAACTTGCAGGAGCTTCAAACAATATCTGGAAACAAATTACCAATTAAAATTTTTATTTTAAATAACAATGGCTATGCATCAATTTTACAAACACAAAAAAACTTTTTCTCCGATAATTTAAATGGGACAGATCCATCGAATGGAGTTACATTTCCAAATTTCATTGATTTAGCAAAAGGCTTTAATATACCTGCGATGAGATTAAAATCTATTAATGATTTAAAACAAAAATCTTTTATTGATAGCCTTTCTGATAAATCACCACAAATTTATGATGTTCATGTTGATCCGGATCAGGTGTTTTCTCCAAAATTATCATCCAGAAAACTTGCAGATGGAACAATGGTTAGTCCAGAACTTGAAGATATGTCACCTTTTTTAAGTAAAAAAGAATTGAAAGATAATTATTTTGATAATGAATTATAAATTAATTATTTTTGATTTAGATGGAACAATTGTTGACTCAGATCCTACAGTTTTATCTATTGTTAATTTACTAAGACAAAAAAGAGGATTGGAATCATTAATATATTCAAATGCGAAAGATGCTCTAGCTCTTGGTGGTGAATCTTTGGTAAGTCAATTAATCCCTAATTCGAATATTAAAAAAGTGCTTCATGAGTTTAGAGGTAGTTATTTAAATTGGAGTTTAAAGGATGAAAGGATGTTTCCTTTTGTGAGAGATTTTCTAAATTTATTAAAAAAAAAGAAATATTTATTGTCAATTGTTACGAATAAACCAAAAGTTTTAGTGAATAAGGTTCTTAAACACCATGACATCGAAAATTTTTTTGATCATATTATTACTGGATGTGATGTATCAGATAAAAAACCAAATCCTGAAGGTTTGTTGAAGACGATAAATTTTTTTAAATTACAAAAAAAAGAAGTTTTATATATAGGTGATAATATAATTGATTATCAAGCATCAGTTAATGCAGATATTAATTTTATGATGTTTGATTATTTGGATCAATTTAAAACATCGAAACAAGAAGGAAATGGTATTAAAAAATTTAATAAATATGAGGAATTATTGCAGGTGAATCTATGAATAAAATTGAAAAAAAAATGTATAGTTTACTTTTAAAGCTTAAAGATAACGGTGCTTTGGCAGTAAAAGCCGAATTTGAAGCTGAAGGTACTCGAACAGATGAATTATTAAGGCTTCATGATTTGTCAAGAAGAGCAGGGGTTAAGGTTGCTTTAAAGGTAGGTGGCTGCGAAGCTGTTAAAGATTTAATCGAAGTAAAACAATTTGGTGTGGACTACGTTATTGCTCCTATGGTTGAGACACCATATGCTTTAGACAAGTTTATTTTAGCAAAAAATAGAGTCTATAAATCAGACGAAAGAGATGATGTTAATTTTCTAGTAAATATTGAAACCGAAACTTCTTATTCCAATATTAATAACCTTATAAAAGTTGCAAGTCAAAAAGATGGTATTGATGGGGTAGTTTTTGGTCGCGTTGATTATGTAGGATCAAAAAAACTTGATCCAGATAGGGTAGATGATCAATTTGTAGTAGACGATTGTTGTGAAGTAGCCAAATTATGTAAAGAAAATAGTCTTGACTTTGTTGTAGGGGGAGGAGTATCTAATCGAGCTTTGCCAAACCTGAAGGCTATTAACAATGTTTTTCTCTCAAGATTTGAAACAAGAAAAATTATTTTTTCAAATAAGGCGTTAAATGATAAGGAAATAGTACAATCACTCCTGGATGCAGTAGAGTTCGAGCTTTTATGGCTTTTAAATAAAAGAGAATATTACGGTCAAATTATAAAAGAGGATGATAAGAGATATAAAATGTTAAATAATAGATGGAAACTATTGAATGCCCCTGACTTAAAATGAATGCTTTTAAATGCAGATTATGTGGAAGTACCAACCTTAAAAGTCATTTAAAGCTTAAGAATTTTCCAAAAGCAGCCCAGCATTTCCTTGACTCAATGGATAATATCGACCAAGACACACCAATTCAACTTGATGTTTCGGAATGTTTGTCATGTGGGCTAGTTCAGCTTGAAAATGATCCTGTAGATTATTATAAAGATGTTATTACAGCTGCATCTTTGTCTGATAAATCTAAGGAAAAATTGTCTGAAGAATGGATGCCGATAATAAAAAAATACAATCTTTCAAGTACCAACGCAGTTGAAGTTGGATCATGTCGAGGTGACTTCTTAGAGGTTTTAACTTCACAGGGTTTTAATGCAACAGGTATTGAGAATTCACTTGAAAGCTGTGAAATTTCAACTAAAAATGGAAATAAGACAATTCCTGGTTATCTTGATGATGTTGTAAAGGAAATGAAACAATCATACTCTTTAGTTGTTTGTAATAACTTTTTAGAGCATCAGCCAAGAACATCAAGCTTTATTAATGGGTTTAAAGCACTATTAAAAGAAGACGGCATTCTTTATATCTCTGTTCCAAATTTAAAGTATTTGATGAAAAAATCATGTTTATACGAATTTGTTGCAGATCACTTAGTATATTTTACGGATAAAACACTTAAACTTGCACTTGAAATCAATGGTTTAGAAGTTTTGGAGCAATACGAGAAAAATAATGGTAATGACTTGGTAATTATTGCCAAAAAAAGAGCCGTAGTCAGCCTAGATAAATGTCAAGAAGTAGTAGATAACATATTAACTTCTTTAAAAAAATTGGTTGATTATGCTGAGGATGCAGGTAAAACAGTTTCTGTATGGAGTGCTGGACACAGAGCTTTAGCTCTTATGGCTATGGCTGAATTTGATTATATTGATAATGTTGTTGACTCAGCGGACTTCAAACAAGGAAAATTAACCCCAATACTACATAAAAAAATTATTTCGCCTAATGAATTTGCATCCAATCCTTCTGATATAATAATACTAATGTTACCCGGAGCATATTCTAGCCAGGTAAAGGAATTCTTGGAAAAAAATAATGTCGATACAGAAATTTATTTTTTCAATGATGAACCACTTAATATATAGAGGTAGTTATGACTGAAATAACAGAGGAAAATCAACCTGTAGTAAGGCCAAGAATTCATTCGGCTGATAAAAAACCATTACAGGATTTATTACCACTTAGAACGCCAATTTCTGCTCATGTTGACATTTCAAGTATATGTAATTATCGATGTAGTTTTTGCTTCCAGGCTGATACAAAAGGTATGAAAGAGGTTGGTCTCAAAAGAGGTTGGATGGAAGTTGATATGTTTAAAAAAATTGTAGATGGCTTTAAAGAATTTCCAGATAAAATAAAAAAGATTAAGATTGGAAATCATGGCGAACCAACACTTCATCCAGATGTTGCAGAAATGGTTAAGTATGCGCATGAAAGTGATACAGCCGATATTATTGAGATGTTTACTAACGGCTCTCGTCTAACACCTGAACTTAATGAGGCTATGGTTAAAGCCGGCTTACAAAGAATTAATATATCCCTAGAAGGCTTAACAGATAAAAGATATTTGGAGGTCGCTGGTGTAAAACAAAATTTTCAAGAAATTATTGATGGCGTTAAAAGTCTTTATGAGATAAAAACACGTGAAAAAAGTGATTTACAAATTTATGTAAAAATTGCTGATCAAGCCCATGCTCTGAAGGGTGATAAAGATCTAAAATTTATGATGACTGAAGAGGAAAAAAAGTTTTTCTTTGAGACTTTTACTCCAATTTGTGATGAAATTTTTATTGAAAAAGTTGTTCCTCAGTGGGCTGATACTCAATTAGATAAGCAAAATGATGTAGAGGACACGGGAATGTATGGTCAAAAAATTAACCAATGGAAGGATTCTTGCCCCTTTATTTTTATGTATATGCATTTTAATTGTGATGGCACTGTAAGCCCTTGTACTTTAGATTGGCCTAGAAAAGTCGTTATTGGAAATATAAATGATGAAAGTGTTAAAGATATATGGGAAGGTAAGGCTTTGAGAGAGCTCCAGGTTGCTATGCTTGCAGGTAAAAGACAATGTATTAATTTGTGTAATAATTGCTCTGCACCTATGGTTTGTGTGGAAGAGGACTTAGATTCGCACGTTGATAAGGTTGTTAAAGCAATAGGTGGCGAGGATGATTTTAAAAATATAAATAATAACCAATGGATTACTGAGGCTGAAAAATCAGCAACAATTAAGATCCACCAAGTTTAAATGAAATTATTAATTGTTGGCGGCACAGGTTTTATTGGAAAAAATTTAAAATTTTTTTTTTCCTCACTCGATAATTACGAAGTTCATGCACCAACAAGGCAAGAATTAAATTTAAGTGATGATACAGAATGTAGTAATTATTTAAAAAAACTTAAACCTGACTTTGTCATCCACTCAGCTGTTGACATTACATCTGTTGAAAATTCTTTGAAAGCCTTCTTTAATATATTTAATAACCATGAACATTTTGGGCATTTAGTTCAGATTGGATCAGGTGCTGAATACGACAAAAGAAAGTATCACCCATTAATGACTGAAAGTCATTTTTCTAATTCTGTTCCTATTGACACTTATGGTGTTGCAAAATATTCAATTGCTAATATTTTAGAATCAACAAATAGTAAAAAATTTACTAACCTTAGACTTTTTGGTATTTATGGTAAGTTTGAAGACTACTCAAGAAGATTTATATCAAATAATATATGCAGAGTTTTGTCTGGATTCCCCCTATCAATGAATAAGAACATGTTATTTGATTATATATATGTAGATGATTTTGCTAGATTTCTTCATATGTTATTACCTCAACTTCCTTTAACGGAGGTGAGTTATAATTTTTGTTCAGGCAAGCCTGTTTCTTTTGTGTATTTAGTAGAAACAATAAAAAAAGTTATGAGTGTAAAGACTGATATTATTATTAGAAATGAAGGAATGAATCCAGAATACTCTGGAGATCCGAGCAAACTCTTAAATAAATTTCCAGAATATAGTTTTACCTCATATGAGGATAACATAACCAAATTAGTTGATTTTTATAAAAAAATCTTAACAAAAGATGATATTGATTCATTCAAAGGAGCCTTAAGTGAGTAAAAGAGATCAAATTCTAAAATCACTTGAAGGAAAAAAAATTATCATTTGGGGTGCAAGAATGACTGGATTGGGAGCCCTAAGAAAATTAAAAGAAAAAGGTTTGAATGTGCACTGCTTTATTGACTCTGATCCAGCATTCACAAATAAAAAAAGTTATGGTTACGACGTATTTAATTCAAATAAATTAAAAGAAATCATTAATACATCATCTGACTATGCAATTTTACTTGCTGTCGCGCTTAAAGAAGATGAAATAGTCGAGCAACTGAAAAAATTAGACATTGAAAAGAATGTGTCTGTATACAGTTTTCATGATGAAGACGCGCCTTATTACACCGTAGATATTTTAAGCTCATGTAATTTAAAGTGCGCTTCCTGCCCTCATAGCATTGAAGACACAGACGTACCAAAAGGGTCTATGACTTTGGATAAATTTAAGGAGGTATTTGATAAAATCATAAAAGACAGTCCTTCCGTTTCACATCTAAGTTTATATAGCTGGGGAGAGCCATTACTACATCCATATCTTGATCAAATAATCGATTATGTGCATAAAAAAAATGTGGCTGTTGCGCTTTCAAGTAATCTCTCAATCAATTTTGATAAAAGATTAGAAAAGATTGTAAGATCAAAACCAGATTACTTAAAAATCTCCTTATCAGGTTTCTACCCAATCGCTTATAACAACACACATCAGGGAGGCGATATTCGTCTTGTTAAATCAAATTTATATCTCTTAAGGTATCTTCTAGATAAGCATAATGTGAATACGTTGGTAGATATCAATTATCATCTTTACAAAGATAATTCTGGTGAAAACATAAAAAAAATAGAGGAGCTTGCGGATGAGCTTGGCTTTATCGTATCAAAAACATATGCATTAGTAATGCCTCTTGAAAGAGTAATTTCCCATCAAAGCGGAAAACCTGACTTCCAGACCCAGGAGCTAGAAAAAAATCTCTTAGTTACAATCGATGAAGGCATTGAAGTTTCGAAAAAAAATAAACTTCCAAAAAATACATGCCCATTCCGTGAAAATCAAATTAATATTAACGCTGATTTGTCTGTCCCAATTTGTTGTACTGTTTGGCAAAGAGATGAAAATGTCGTCGCAAAAAACTATTTGGAATCTTCAATCAAGGAGATAAACCTTCAAAAGAAAAAAACTGAAATTTGTACAAAATGTATGGAATTAAGCTTGCCTGAGTACAATATGGGGTTTAATAAAGCCGGCTGGCAGCAACATGCTGAAAAAAAAGAAATAACTGATATAGGTGAAAAGTCAAATTCTAAAATACCCCAATTATTAAATGAGCAAACTTAAGAATCTAATTGCAGAGTTAGAGAGAAATGTTACAAATGCTTCAGAAGGTCTCCCAGATGAAATTTTTTATTTTGTAAGTAGAGTTACACCATTTGTGAATGTTGATTTACTAATTGACATCCCAGGAAAAGGTATATTACTGACATGGAGGGATGATGGGTATGTAAGCGCAGGGTGGCATATACCAGGTGGAATAATAAGATTTAAAGAAAAGGCAAAAAAACGTATTGATTTAGTAGCGAAAGAAGAATTAGGAATAAAAATTGATTTAGCAAGGGGACCTGTTGAGATTAAGGAAATCTTTGCAAATCATAAAGATAGGGCACATTTTATTTCTTTGCTATACTCTTGCACTATTGATAAAAAAAATTTAGAAATTATTAATGACAAAATTTTACTAAATCCAAAGCAAATTAGTTTTTTTAAAAAAAAACCAAAAAATCTAATTTCATCGCACGAAATTTATGCTAGTTTTTTTTCCGAGAAATTATGAAATTTATTCAATCTGAACAATGCTTATGTTGCGACTCTAGAGATATAAAGTCATCTCCTGCCGTTTTGATGCCTTTTGTTGCTCATAGAATCTTTGGTTACGAACCAATTGAAATAGATGCAACATGGGAGCTGCAAACTATAAAAAATGGTGTTTTATATACTCGAGTTAATAGTCTTTGTTGTCAGAATTGTGGATTTCTATTTTTGGACCTAAGGTTTACTGAAAATCAAACTATAAGACTTTATGACAATTATCGTGATAAAAATTATGAGGAATTGCGAGATTCATATGAACCTGGATACAAAAAGCGAAACTCAAATCTTGTTGAAGGCATAAATTATCTTGAAGAGCGAGAGAGTTTCATAAAACCTTTCTTAGGTTCACAAGATAGTTTAAATATTCTAGATTGGGGAGGTAATGATGGACTTAATACACCCTTTAATAGAAAACATAATAATATTTTCCTTTATGATCCGAGTGAAGTTAAATCAATTGATGTTGACAAGATAAGAAAAGTTAATTTAAATAATTTTGATGAGCACGAATATGATTTAATTGTATGCAATCATGTGCTAGAACATGTCACCTATCCCGATGAGGTTTTAAATAACTTCAAAAAAGTATTATTGAAGGGGGGACATATTTATCTTGAAGTTCCAAGAGAAAGATTAGTTGCTGAGTCAAATTCATTAATTCCAGATTATATAAAAAAAAGGCATTGGCATGAACATATTAATTTCTTTACAGAGAAATCATTGATAAAATTATTTGAAAAAACCGATTTAAATATATGTTCTATAGAATTAAGCAATACTGATGCACCTGGAAATTTTGATTCTTTTTGGAAAATTATTCTTAATTAAGGGATATATTTGGCACCTTTCTTTATCCCCCTCCCAAAGCCAATAAGAGATTGAATTTGTGGAGATGAATTTTTCATAATTTTCTTTGGTACAACTAACAAATGTTCTTCCTCACCGCAAATTTCTTTAAAAAAACTGGAGCCGTAACTAACAATAACTGATCGTCTTGGTAACTTTGAATTATTATCCGTGCTCCTGTGCCATATAAGACCATCCCACAATATTAAAGAGCCCGCCGGAGCAGTCAATATCAATTCTTTTTTTCGGGTTTTTTTAACATCATCCGATGAAGGTCTTTTACAAAGTTTATGTGATTTGGGAATTACAGCTGTAGAGCCATTAGTTAATGTAAATTCATTCAAAGTAATAATTACAATAAATCTCATCATCCATGGTGGAATTGGATCAGGTACAACGCTATCAATATGGAGAGGTATAGCTTCCCCTCCAGGAGGAATAATATGCGCAGCCATACTGCTTAAACCATATTTTTCATGTAGTGTTGGTCTGTGGTAGACTCGTTTTAAAGTTTCATTTATGAAATTACAATTCAAAAAATCTTGAAAAGATTTATCTTTTGATAGAAGATTATAAATTCTTTGATTTTGACCATCTTTTCCATAAAGATAAGCTTGACCATTTTCCTTTTCTCTTTTGGAAATATTTATTAATGCTTTCTTCATTTCATTTAATGCAGATTTCTTTAAAAAATTTGGAATAACCGCATATCCATCATCATTAATTGATTTAAAAAGTGAAGAAGTTGGTTTGAAAAGATTAAACTTTTTATTGACTGAATTTTTTTGGTGTTTTTCAGTATTAGTAGATATAGCGCAATTTATTAAATTTCTTATTTTCTTTTCAGCTCTCAGTAAACTTTTCTTTTCTTTATTCTCAAAAATTACACTCTTGCGATCTTTAAACTCTTGCGTTTCATCCAATATATAATCATCAATACTAATCTCTTTTTTATTATAAGTTGGTGGCCTTTGTATATGTCCTGAGCATATAATATTATTTTTATTATTTATTGTTAGTTTGAGCTCATTATTTGCCAACAAATTGAGATAAAAAATAATTGAATTAAAATTTGGCATTTTTTTTAATTCTAAAGCTTCAATTAAATAATGATTTGCATAAAAAGTTCTAAAACCTTTTATAGTTGAGACTAGATATAACCCACCTAAAATAACTTTAATAGAAGAATTTTTGACTTCTGATAGTGAGTCTGTTGAAAAAATTTTAAGATCTAAGTATGTATAATGGAACCTATCATTCATGAAATCATTTTACACGTAAATGTTTTTAAATAACCAAAAAGTTAAATATCTAATCGCTGGTCTTTGCAACACTGTTTTTGGCTATCTTTTATTTATAGTTCTCTGGTATACATTAAATACTTATATTTCGAATGACTTTATAATAATAATAAGTCACTTTATTTCAGTATTATTTGCTTTTACTTCATATAGATTTTTTGTTTTTAAGAGTCAAGGTAACATTTTCATTGATTGTATTAAATTTAATTTGGTGTATCTTTTTACCTTAATTCTTAATTTAGTAATCTTTAAACTATTAATTACTGAATTAAGCTTAAGTCCAATTTTAATTCAAGGAATTACGATAATATTTTTAGTAATTCTTAATTATTTTATACATAAAAATTTTACTTTTAGTAGGAAATATAATGAAAAATAAATTAATTACTGTTGTTACACCAATCTT
>Ga0209091_10001437_pt1 | contig 20832 bp, 20 predicted proteins | sample ArcticOcean_MG_C_6_FD_187438 | JGI IMG/M metagenome (GOLD analysis project Ga0209091, IMG submission 187438) | Marine microbial communities from western Arctic Ocean - ArcticOcean_MG_CB8_128 (SPAdes) (version 2) | ecosystem: Environmental > Aquatic > Marine > Oceanic | place: Arctic Ocean...
AACGAACAGGTGATTACTTCCAATTAAGAGTGCCTTTAACAGGTGAATTTAAAATCGGAAATAATTGGAGTGAAACACATTGACGTATAATAAAAAATTTGACCTCGACTTAAAGTATGGTCAAGAAAGAGAGAAGCGTTTAGCCTCTATCTTAGATAAAGATAAAACAAAGATAGAAGTTAAAACGGAAAGAGACTGGTGGTTTAAAACTGGAAACATTTGCATTGAAATAGAATGTAACGGTAAGCCTTCAGGTGTAATGTCCACAACGTCTGATTACTGGTGTCATATATTAGCAGACGGTGACAAAGATTATTGTAGATTAATATTTGACACATCAACAATCAAAAGGTTGGCAAAGAAATATATTAAAACATTACAAAAAGGTGGTGATGGTTGGAGAAGTAAGTTTGTACTTGTACCTCTAGCTGAAATATTCATGCCAAAAAATTTAAGCAAATCTATGCAAGAAAGGATAGTTAAATGAACACAAAGTTATTAATAGATGGTGATATTTTAATTTATAAAGTAGCTACATCAAATGAAGTCGCTACAAATTGGGGTGACTTATGGACACTACACTGTGACCAGAAAAGATGTGAAGCAGAGGTAGATGCAGAGATAGATAACTTAGGTTCTAACTTAGAAGCTGATGATTATGTTGTTTGTCTGACTGATAAGGATAATTTTAGAAAAGATATTCTTCCTTCTTATAAAGATAATAGAAAAGCTAAACGTAAGCCTATGGTGTTAGGTGCATTGAGAGATTATGTAATGAAAAAACATAATGGTGTCGTTTGGAAAAACTTAGAAGCTGATGATGTCATGGGTATTATGGCAACTGAACCCTCTGATGAACAACGTATAATTGTTAGTATTGATAAAGACATGAAAACAATTCCATGTAAACTTTCACAAGATGGAATTACTGTTGATGATTTCCCATTAAAACTAGCTAACTACTGGCACATGATACAGACATTGACTGGTGACAAGACTGATAACTATGACGGAATAGAAGGCGTAGGAATTAAGACAGCAGAAAAATTAATAAAAAAATATACCAATGTGGCTCATAAAGATTTATGGAAAATTGTTCAAGGTATTTACAAAGACAAAGGCTACACAGAAGCAGAAGCACTACAACAAGCTAGAGTAGCACACATATGTAGACATGGTGATTACAATAAGAAGACAGGGAAGGTGAAACTATGGACAATATAAAAAACCCTCCACACTATGCCAGTTCAGAAATAGAACCTATTGATTATATCATAGCTAACAAACTTTCATACTGTGAAGGCAATGTTGTTAAGTACATAACTCGTTGGCGTAAAAAGGGTGGCATAGAAGATTTAAAGAAAGCAAAACAGTACATAGATTTTATCATAGATAAAGAAGACACACCAATAGTAACAAAAGAAGATGAGGAGAACATACCATTCTAATGAATATAGATTATAGCAGAGACGACTTGCTTACTGACTTTGGTAAGACAACTTTAAAAGATAGGTATTTATTACCAGAAGAAACATCACCACAAGATGGATTTATGAGAGCCGCTAAAGCGTTCTCTGATAATGATGAGATGGCACAGCGTATATATGATTACGCTTCTAAATTATGGTTCATGTTTTCAACACCTATTTTATCTAACGGTGGAACTAATAGAGGTATGCCTATCTCATGTTTTCTTAATTATGTTGGAGACAGTAGAGAAGGATTAACAGGACACTACACAGAGAATGCTTGGTTAGCATCTATTGGTGGTGGTATTGGTGGTTACTGGGGAGATGTTAGAAGTGATGGTGTTATGACATCAGGAGGTTCTCAATCTTCAGGTTCAATTCCATTCTTACATGTAGTTGACAGTGAGATACTTGCATTCTCACAAGGTAAAACAAGACGTGGGAGTTATGCGGCGTACATGGATATATCTCACCCAGAAATAATAGAATTTTTAGAGATACGTAAACCTAGTGGTGGTGACATTCATAGAAAATGTTTGAACCTTCATCATGCTGTAAACATCTCAGATAAATTTATGCAATTAATTGAAAAGTGTGTAGCTGAACCTACTTATGATGACAGTTGGAATTTAATAGACCCTCATACAAAAGAAGTTATACGAACTATATCCGCTAGAGATTTGTGGCAAAAGTTATTAGAAAATAGAGTTGCTACCGGTGAGCCTTATGTTTCATTTATAGATACAATCAATGAAGCGTTACCTGAAACACAAAAGAAATTAGGATTGAAAGTACATCATTCAAATTTATGTACTGAAATAACATTACCTACTAATGAAGATAGAACAGCAGTGTGTTGTTTGTCTTCTGTAAACTTAGAAAAGTTTGATGAGTGGCAAAATGATGGTTTATTTATATCTGATTTAGTTAGATTTTTAGATAATGCTTTAACTCATTTTATTACACATGCCCCTGACAGTGTGTTCAGAGCAAAGTTTAGTGCAACACAAGAACGAAGTATTGGACTAGGTGCTATGGGTTTTCATTCTTATTTACAATCAAAGAACATTCCCTTTGAAGGTGCGTTAGCTAAATCTTTAAACTTAAAAATGTTTAGAACTATTAAAGAACAAGCAGTAGCAGAGAGTAAAAGACTTGGTGTTAAGCGTGGAGAAGCACCTGATATGGAAGGGACAGGTATGAGAAATGCCCACCTTTTAGCTATTGCTCCCAATGCTAGTTCATCAATCATTTGTGGGACTACAAGCCCCTCAATAGAGCCTTATAGAGCCAATGCTTATGTGCAGAAAACTATGTCTGGTTCTTTTTTAGTTAAAAATAAACACTTAGAAAAGTTATTAGAAAAGAAAGGAATAAATAATGATGATATATGGTCGTCCATTGTCTCTCAAAGGGGCAGTGTCTTACATCTCAAACAGTTATCAGACTATGAAAAGGATATTTTTAAAACTGGTATCGAGATAAATCAACAGTGGATAATAGAACACGCCGCAGACAGACAGCAATTTATTTGTCAAGGTCAGTCAGTAAATGTGTTTGTACCTGCTGATGTTAACATCAAAGAGTTACATGACATACACATGTTAGCTTGGAAGCGTAAATTAAAAACTTTGTACTATTGCAGAAGTGAAGCAATTAAACGTGCAGAGTTAATATCAAAAAAAATAGAAAGAACAATCATACCAGAAGCAAACTGCTTGGCGTGTGAATAATTATGACACGATTACTTAAAATTATATACCATTATTCAACTTACTTAACCAGTTGGTCATGGCAAAAACTATATGGCAACAGAAAAACTGGAAAAGGATATAAAAACAAATGACACCCACACAATTTATAATTTTAATGTTATCTTTCGGTGTTGTTTCATTAATAATAATGTTTTTTAAAAGCACATCAGCTAAACAAAAAGTATTAGATTGGATAGAAACAATATTTGTAACATTTTTATGGTTAATGATATTACCTATGGCTTTAATTTTTAAGCTATTTGTAAAAGATATAAGAAAAGACAGAAGGAAAAGAAATGACACACCCAGACGATTTTAAATATATACACAAAACAATAAAAAAGAATAAAAAGAAACCAGTAAAACAAACAGTTCTTTGGACAATTTATCATAGCATTCTAGCAATAGAATTAGGAATGATTGTTGTAATAGAATTTATAGAATTGATGATGACACTATGAGTTTATTTAAAAGCAGACCATTTTACAAACCCTTTGAATACGATTGGGCTTTCGAGAGTTATGACATGCAACAGAAGATGCACTGGTTGCCTAGTGAAGTTCCTATGCACGAAGATGTTAGAGATTGGAATGAGAGATTAACAATGGAAGAGAAAAATTTAATAGGACAAATATTAAAATTCTTTACTCAAGGTGATGTGGATATAGCACAAGCATATCTTGATAAATATATTCCTAAATTTAAACCACCAGAAATTAGAATGATGCTATCTGTGATAGCAACTGCGGAAGCAAATCATGCACATGCTTATTCATTACTTAATGATACTATTGGTTTGCCTGATAGTGAATACAAAGCATTTCAAGAATATGAAGAGATGGCTGATAAACATACCTATTTATCTACAAGTAAAGGTTCAGGAATAGAAGGATTAGCTAGAGAGATAGCTTGTTTCTCTGCATTCGGTGAAGGCTTACAGTTGTTTGCTTCATTTGTAATGCTACTTAACTTCCAAAGATTTGGCAGAATGAAGGGTATGTGTCAGATAGTTACTTGGAGTATCAGAGATGAGACACACCATGTTGAAAGTATGATTAAGTTATTTCATTCTATAATTAAAGAACACCCAGATATTTGGACAGAAAAATTCAAAGCTAGTATCTATCAAACAGCTAGAGAGATGGTTGACCTTGAAGATAAGTTTATTGATTTAGCATTTTCTATGGGTGGCATTAGAGGATTGAAGCCTGAAGAAGTTAAACAATACATAAGATACATAGCCGATAGAAGATTATTACAGTTGTCTTTGAAACCTAATTATAAGGTTAAAGAAAACCCTCTATCATGGTTGGATTGGGTGTTAAACGGCGTAGAACATGCAAACTTCTTTGAGAATAGAGCAACTGAATACAACAAGGGAACAGTCACAGGGAGTTTGTGGGAATAAAGTTCCCTTTTTAGATGAATAAATTAGACGAAGATTTAACATTGCCTACAAAGGTAGACGATTTAGTAACACTGCTAAATAAAGTTTACCCAGAAAAGTCTGCTTCACTTAAAGATGATACTAAAACTATCTACTTTAAGTCAGGTCAGCGAGACGTAGTAAATTTCATTAATACTTTAAAAGAGAGGTCAGAACAATAATGTGTATGTCACCCAAAATACCTGCCGCACCAATACAACCTGTTGCACCCACACCAGTTAGAGCAGACCAAGCACAGGATTTATCTCCTGAATTGGTGAAAGCTAACGAGCAGGATTTAAACATCAAGAAGAAAAAAATCAAGAAGTCTGGTACTTCTTCTTTAAATACTTCTTCTGGTTTGAACATAGCTACTAACACAACTCCTTAATAATGGACGAGTATAACGGTAATGTTACAACAGTATTTACAGCAAAACAAAGATACTCAAAGTTAAAACAAAACAGAGAACATTTTTTAGATAGAGCCGAAGCGTGTAGTGAATTAACTATACCCTCTCTAATAAAACCAGAAGGCTTCACTAACAGTAGTGAACTATACAATCCTTTCCAATCAGTTGGAGCAAGAGGCGTTAACAATTTAGCAAGTAAACTCCTTTTACTTTTGCTTCCACCTAATTCCCCATTTTTCAGATTAAAGATAGCAGGAAAAGCTAAAGAAGAACTAGAGCAAAATAAAGAAATGAAAACAGAGGTAGAACAATCTTTATCTATTATTGAAAAAGAAGTTTCTGCTAAAATTGAAACATTAGCATTAAGAGTTTCAGTGTTTGAAGCATTAAAACATCTTATTGTAGGTGGTAATGTCTTAACTTATTTACCTAAAAAAGGAAACATGAGAGTGTTTCCTCTATCACAATATGTAATTGAAAGAGATGGTTCAGGAAATGTTTTAGAAATTATTATTTTAGAAAAAGCAAGTGTGTTAAGTCTTGGTAAAGAAATTGCAGAACAGGTTATACAACATTCTGAATATAAAAAAGATGAAGATGTTGAATTATATACAAGAATTTATAAATTAGAAAATGACGAATTCTACATCTGCCAAGAAGTACATGGAATAAAAATTCCTTCTAGTATTGGTACATTTAAAAAAGATAGAATGCCTTACCAAGCGTTAAGAATGGTTAGAGTTGATAACGAAAACTATGGTAGAGGGTATGTAGAAGAATTTAAAGGCGACCTTCAATCATTAGAAAGTTTATCACAAGCACTTGTAGAGAGTGCGGCGGCTTCATCTAAGATTGTCTTTATGGTTAGACCTAACTCTGTAACTAGAAAAAAAGATTTAGCAACAACTAGAAATGGTGACATCATTACTGGGACTGCTGAAGATGTTACAGTTTTACAAGCACAGAAACAGTATGACTTACAAGTAGTACAACAGTCTGTTCAAAAATTAGAAGAAAGAATGTCTTACTCATTCTTATTACACACAGCTATACAAAGAGACGCTGAGAGAGTAACAGCACAAGAAATTAGATACATGGCAGAACAATTAGAGACTTCTATGGGTGGAATATATTCATTATTATCACAAGAGTTTCAATTACCATTAGTAGCAATACTTATGAAAAGAATGGAACAAGCTAATGAAATTCCCACACTACCTAAAGGAACAGTAGAACCTACTATCATTACAGGTATAGAAGCATTGGGTAGAGGAAATGATTTACAAAAATTAAGAGAATTTGTTGCTGAGATAGGAAACTTAGCACAGATAAATCCGCAAGTGGTTCAGGCTTTAAACCCTGATGATTTGATTAAGCGTATCGCTATCGGTTTAGGTATTGATACTGATGGCTTATTAAAATCACCAGAACAACTAGCGGAAGAACAAGCGGCACAAGCAGAGCAAGTGCAGAATGACCAAATGATGCAAATGGCAGAAAAAGCTATCCCTGCTGTTGCAGGTAATTTGACTAAGCCACAATAATAAAAAGGAAATATGGTAGACAAAGTAGAAATAACGACACCTGAAACTGGCAGTGAAGCCCCAGTTGATAATGTTACACAAAGTAAACCTGAAGGCTTACCTGAAAAATTCAACACAGTTGAAGATTTAGCGAAGTCATATCAGGAATTAGAAAAGAAACTTGGTGACAATGTAAGTAAAGAAGCAATAGACCCAGTGTCTAAGGCAACTTTAAAAGAAGATGCTCCTAAAGAAGATACTTTAGAGATAGCCGAAAAGGCAGTTACAGACGCAGGATTAGATATGAATAATCTAACTGAAGAGTATGCCAAAGAAGGTAAACTAAATGACACGTCTTATGAAGCATTGCAAAAAGCAGGAATACCAAAAGAATATGTTGACCAATTTATAAAAGGTCAAAAGGCTTTGTCTGATAATCAATCGACAGAGATGAAAAACATAGTTGGTGGTAATGATGCTTATAATGAGATGTCTAACTGGGCGGCAGACAATATGACTGACGGTGAGAAGACAGCTTATAATTCAGCAGTTAATTCTAAAGATTTAGAAACTGCAAAGTTAGCAGTCGTTGGATTGAAAGCAAAGTTTGAAGCCGTTAATGGTTCAGAACCTAATTTGGTACAAGGTAAAGCAACACCTATGGGTGTAGACGGCTATCAGTCTTGGCAACAAGTTACTGAAGCTATGAAAGACCCTAGATATGCTAAAGACCCTGCTTATCAAAATATGGTTAAAAATAAATTAGCTAAATCGGAGATATAATATGATGTTATTCGCATTAAAGAAAAGTTATGAAGCTGATGAAGCTGAACACACTGCTGTCATTGATACATTTTTACTAAAATCTATTGGTGTGGCAGACCACGACAATTTCATTGATACTTTAAAAGATAGGTTTGATGCTTTAACGCATACTAAATGTTGTCTTAAAAATATTAAAGACATTGAAGAAAAGGCTGTTACATCAGCGAAGAAAGACAAAGAGAAGAAGTAGTATGATAGAAGCGTTATTGCTTCTATTTGTAAACCCCACAACAACCCCTAGAACCGAAGAAATGGTTTTTAAATATCTCGTTAAAGAGAGGTTTAAAACTTATCAAGAATGTCAAAAGCATTTGGATAAAGTTCAATATTATAAAGAGGGTGAAACTGGAGTTTACATAGAAGTTGAAGGAAAAGAAAGACAAGTAGCGGCAACTGCTTGTGACGAAAAATAGTTGTGCTTACTTTATAGTAGGCAACTCCTAAACAAAAACTAAAAAGCGACTTGACCCACTGCGGTGGACAATCTGAATGCCCAAACAGTTCTATGTGAAGGTTTTTAAATCAATGCAATAACAAAAGGACAAACTATTATGGCAAACATAACAGCAGCAACTTTTGGTCAAGCCAACAGTACAGGTACTGAAGACGCATTGTTTTTAAAGCAGTTTGCAGGTGAGGTTATTACTTCATTTGAACAGGCTTCAAAAACATCAGGTGCGGACATGGTTAGGTCAATCAGTTCAGGTAAGTCAGCTTCATTTCCAGTGATGGGAAGAATAGCGGCGGCTTATCACCAAGCAGGAAATGAAATTACAGGCTCAACTGTAAATCACAACGAGAAAGTAATCACAATAAATGATTTACTTACTTCAAGTGTTTTCCTAAGTAACATAGAAGAAGCTAAGGCACATTATGATGTGAGAAGTGGCTATTCAATGGAGATTGGTAGAGCATTAGCTTTCCAAAAAGATAAGCATATCTTACAAACTATCGGTCTAGCGACTTTAGCTGCAGCATCAGTTACAGGTGGAGACGCAACAACTAACATAGTTAATACAGGTATTGCTTCTGCTACAGCAGCAACTGCAGCTAACGCAATGATTGATTCAATCTTTGACGCAGCTAAAGAGTTGGACGCAAACTATGTTCCTACAGAAGGCAGAAAATGCTTTATGAGATTGGAAGAATACTACAAATTAGCTAACGGCACTAATGCTGTTAATGTTGATTTCACTGGTTCTTCTAATGGTGGAATATCTACAGGAAAAGTAATGAAAATTGCAGGAATTGAATTAGTTCCAGTTCCGCATTTTGTTTCTTCTAATGTAACATCAGGTGTAGCAGCAGGTTCAGCTACAGCAGGTGGTTCAACACCTCAAGCAGTTAACTTAGCTAACTTTGTAGCTCTTATTTCTCACCCTTCAGCCGTTGGTACGGTAAAATTAATGGATTTATCCGTTGAGAAGGAATACGAAATCAGAAGACAAGGCACGTTAATGGTTGCTAAATACGCTATGGGTCATGGTGTACTTAGACCAGAAGCGGCAGTAGGTATCAAAGAAGCGGCTTAATACCCTTCTTTTATTTGGTGGGGGATTTATTTCCCCCATCATATTTTCACAAAAAATTTTACATAAAGGATATATGGCAACACAGATTACCCCAACTACAGAGTTACAATCTGTAAACATAATGCTTTCTTCTATTGGAGAAGCACCAGTTAATAGTATTACAGGCACTACAACAGTGGACGTAAGTACAGCTATAAATATCCTAAACGAAACTTCAATGTCCATTCAATCACAAGGGTGGAATTTTAACACGCACACTAATTACAAATCATTATCTTTAGATGGTTCTAGTAAAGTTCCCCTTCCTTCAAACTGCGTTAAAGCAGATGCTAATATTGCATACAGAAATTTAAACTATACAATTAGAGCAGGTTATTTATATGACCTAGACAATCACACAGATGTATTCTCATCTGCCCCTTCATCAGTAGACCTAGTATTAATACAACAATTTGAACACTTACCAGAATACGCTAGACAATATGTAACTATGAAAGCGGCTAGAAGATTTGCTTCAAGGTTTATTGGAGATAAAGAAATTACACAATTAATTGGTCAAGATGAGAATGAAGCACTAATGGCATTCCATCAAGCAGATAGTCAAGAGAGTGATATTAATATCTTATCTGGTGACGCTAACACTTATTCTATAATAAATAGAACAGGTAGAAGGACTTATTAAATATGGGTAGTGTTGTATCTCAATCAATCCCTAATTTCCTTAATGGTATGTCTCAACAGACACCTACCCAAAGAGGAATTAATCAGGGTTCAGACCAGATAAATTTACAAAATGGTCTTACAGAAGGATTATCAAAAAGACCTCCTTTAGATTATGTAGCAACATTAGATAGTTCAAATATTTATTCTAACAGAACAAAATTCTGGTCTATCGCAAGAGATGCCAGTAATCAATATGTTGTAGCACTATACAATGGTGGTATTAAAGTATTTGATTTAAACGGAGTAGAAAAAACTGTAACGATAGCTAGTGGTTCAAGTTATTTAACTTCAACAAATCCTAGAGAACACTTTAAATTAGTAAACATTGCTGATTACACATTCTTAGCTAATACTTCTAAAACAGTAACAGCAGATACAACAACGTCTGCGGCTAAAGTAGAAGAATTTTTAATTGTTTGTAAATTAACAAACTACGGTAGAGAATATAAAGTAGCATTGAAACACCCTTCAATGGCTAATGAATTAGAAGCAATATTTCAATTACCTACTGGTAATGATGCTTCAACTGATGCAAAATTTAGAGATACTAATAAAATTACAGACATACTTTTAAAAGGAACATCAAGCACACACTGGGACGCTACAGCTAATGGTATTGGATTTAATGTAAGAAATACAGCCACAGGGGCTTCAGTTTCTACAACACAAGGATTAAGTAATTACTCTGGGTTCACTTCTTATTTTACATTTGAAAGTTTTGATAGTGTAATCTATGGAAAACCTACTGATGGTAATGCGGCTTACACTATAACTTCTTCTGATGGTTCTGGTAACACAGCCATGTATGCAATTAGAGATGAGATACAAGATTTTAGTAAGTTACCATTTTATGGAAAGACTGATGTAATTCTAAAAATTACTGGAGAAGAAGGTGATACATTATCTGATTACTATGTAAAATATACAGGGAAATCTGGTGTGTGGAATGAAACTTTAGCACCTGCAACTTCTTTAGGTGTAACAAATTCTACAATGCCACACGCATTGGTTAACAATAATAATGGTACATTTACTTTTCAAGAATTAGCTTGGACAGATAGAGTATGTGGAGATGCAGACAGTAACCCTAATCCTACATTTGTAGGTAAAAATATTAATAACCTAACTTATTACAAAAATAGATTAGGTATTTTATCAGGAGAGAATTTAATTTTAACTGAGAATGCTTCATTCTTTAATTACTTTGCAACAACATCTACACAAGTTTTAGACACTGACCCTATTGATATTGCGGCTAGTGGTACACAGGTTAATACACTTAAAAACTCTGTAGGTTTTAATGAAAGTTTATTATTATTTTCTGATACATCACAATATAAATTAGATAGTTCAGGAGATACAATTTCACCTACGACTGCAATACTCAATGAAGTCTCTGCATTTGAACATGATGATAAAGTACAACCAATTTCAGCAGGTAAGTATGCTTACTTTGCACAAGCAAGAACATCAGGCACAGCTATAAGAGAATACTTTGCTGATGATGATACATTAACAAATGATGGTATGGACATATCTGTATCTGTATCTAATTTAATACCAGAAAATTGTTATCAAATTATATCAAATACTACAGAAGATGTTTTAGCATTCTTAGTTTCTGATACAGCAGATAGTCAAACAGCACCTTACAGTGGCACGACTGCTGTAACAAATTCAAACACAATGTATATTTATAAATACTTCTTTGATGGTGGTGAGAAGGTACAAAATGCTTGGTCTAAATGGACATTCACAGGTCTTAAAATTCTAGGTGTAAGGTCTTTTGAAAGTTATTTATATGTACTAGCTTCAGAAGGAACAACTACAAAATTATTAAAAATAGATTTAAGAAATTTAAAAGATGCTACAATAGGTCATGGAGTTTTCATTGATTTAAAGGCTTCTGTTACTGGTACTTACTCAAGTGGTACAGGTTTAACAACTTTCACTTCACCGTATGGTGCAAAGACTGACTTACTAGCAGTAGATAGAACTAACGGAAATGACTATACAGCAACGAATACTACAGGGTCTACATACACAATCGTAGGAGACCACACAGCGTTATATGTTGGTGTGCCTTATGAAAGCACCTACACAATGTCTACACAGTACATCAGAGAAAATACTGGTAGAGGGTTAGTTGCAGTTACTTCAGGAAGATACCAAATTAGAAACATAGCATTCAATTTTGAGAACAGTGGATTTTTTGAAGTAGAAGTTGCTCCAAACAATAGAGACACATCTACAAGTATAATGAATGGTTATATTATTGGTACAGCAACAAGTGTTATTGGACAACCTGCACTAGCTTCAGGAACATTAAGAGTTCCAGTGCAGTGTAGAAATACAGAGTTTACTCTAAATATAAAATCTTCATCACACCTACCTATGTATATAGCAGACGCAGAAGTTGAAGGTTACTACCACGCAAGAGCAAGAAGGATTTAATGAAAGAAAATTATGTACGCAAAGCAGTATTAAAAGATGCTTTAGAGTTAGCACCTAAAATACGAAAAGGTGATAGGTTAGAGATTATGGCTTCAGATGGTGCAACACCATTAGAGGCATTAGTAATACCTTTTACACAAGATAATGCAAAAATATATACCATTGTAGGTACACAGTCAGAAGGTGTCATTGGTATGTTTGGGTCTAGTCCGACTAAAGAAGAAGGCTATGGCGTAGTTTGGTTATTATCTAGCGAAGGTTTATTTAAACATATTAAACAGTTTATTAAAGAGTGTCCTAAATGGGTAGCAGAGATGAGTGAAGATTATGAACATGTCTACAATTTTGTAGATGAAAGAAATTGGAAAAGTTTAAAATGGTTACAGTTCTTAGGATTTGAACCAAAAAGAAAAATAGGAGATTTTGGCATTGGAAAGATGCCATTTATATTAATGATGAAAGAGGTAAATAAACATGTGTAGTCCCCAAGCGGCTCTAGCAATAGCAGGACAAGTTGTTTCTTATCAACAACAGAAAGCTAATAACAAAGCTATCAGAAGAGACCAAACTACAACAAGACGACACGCTGATAAAGGATATTTACACGATTTACAAAAGATTGATAATGAGAAAGTCAATGCAGACCAAGAAAAAGCAGTAGCAGAATTAAGGTCAAAGACTGAAAGAGATGCAGAAGTCGCACAATCACTTAATTTAGGTTTTGGGAATAGTACAAAAATAGTACAATCTATAGGAGCATTATTTGATGATGACTGGAATAGTATTGACAGAGATTATTCTAAAGACATGACAACATTAACTGAACAAAAATCAGAAGCATACGCAAACATGAATAAAACTTATAACAGCTTAACTCCACCGACAGAGCCGTCAAGAGCAGGTTTAATTATTGGTATAGCATCATCAGGTTATGATGGCTACCAAACTTCTCAAACTAATAAGAAAGTGAAGAAATAACAATGGCTACAAAATACACAAGACAATCAACTAACAAATACTATGGTGCAGGTAGTGCAGGATTTGTACGGTCAGGGAGTTCATCAGATGGTTTAGCTAAAGCATTAGCAAATGCAAGTGGTGTGGTTGGACGAGCAGATAATAACAGAATTAATAATAATAAAGATGCGGCTATTGAAAAAATACAAGCAATGGAAGCAGGAGGTAAAACTCTTGAAACTATACAATCAGAAATTCTTGCCGGTAAGCACCCAGATTTAACTGGTAAATATGTTGAGGCAACTACACAGTTTCATACTGGTAAAGTTAAAGCGGCAGAAGTTATTAACACAATAACAGAAAACATAGATGACTATGATATTACTACTACTAATTTAAACGATTTTTATAAGAAATTTATTCCTGACTTTGATGGACAAGATAGTTCTTTTATGGCAGGTTTTGGTTCACAGTTTAATGGTTGGAAAGCTAAACAAACTGAACAAGATGCTTTAAATAGAGCAACACTTTCAAGAGAAAAGAAAATTTCAGATGTTAGAACAATACTATCAAATATTCCTACTGAAGATTTAGAAGACAGATATGTTAAAGAATGGAAAAGTCTCGGCACAGCTCTTCGTACTAGCGACAACTCAGAGTTAACTCAATTTTACACTAATGAAGAACTGATGATAGCATTAAGAGAAGATGTTGCTTCTTTGATTGATAGTGCTGATACGTCAGAAAAGATTGAGAGAGCAGAAAAGATTATGTCTTTAAATCTTGGCAAAGGTAGAGATGGCACAGACTTAGGTTCATTAAATAGTAGAAAGAATACTAAAACAGATAAATTGAAAGCAGACTTAGTATCAAAAAGAGATGCTATCACACAAAAAGAAAGAAGAGATGAGAATTATAACATAGCTAAAAATACTCAAAATGTTTGGGTAGAAGCCTTTACTCCAAATGAAGACGGCACACCTAAAACTACTCTCCAAATTGCAGAATTAAAAAGAAAACTGACAATCGAAAGTAAAGGGGACATAAACCAGTTAGATGCTTTTGTAAAATATTTTAATTCAGACCCTAGTTCAAGACAAATACAAGACCCTATAAAAAACCAAGACTTCTTATTAGCAATTTCAAATGGGGCTTTTGAAAGTCATGCAGAGATTGTGATAGAAATGGCGGCACAAAATATTCCTGAAAGTTTATTTGCTAAAGTAAATCAAAGATGGGACAGATACCAAGCAGAATATAATGAAGGAGCAAGAAAACCTATCTATGATACAAACCACCATTACATAAATACTAAAGCCGCTATGTTTAAAATAGTTGGTGAAAAATACAAAATAGATGATGAAGGATTAGGTACTAAAGAAATAGCAAGAGAAGATGTGAGAAGATATGTTGATACTGCAATTTTAGCACAAGAAGATGAGTGGAGAGCAGAGGGTGTTACAGTTACAGAGCCAATGAGAAGAAAGTTTATTCTTGAAGTAGAAGACTATGTTAAAAGAACTTGGACAGGCAGTGAAAAAGATGACAATTATATTAAACCTGAAACAACTACACAAGAAATTGAAAATTTAAGAATTAAAGAAGAAAAACAATTAGCAGACGCAGAAGAACTGAAAGCAGACGAACAAGATAAAACTGACAACACTGTAATATTTCAAAGAGGTGGAGAACCTGTAACTCTAAAAGGTTACATAAATGAAATTACAGAGAATATTAAAAAAGCAGGAAAACAAGATTTCTTACTTACTCCTAGAATTGCAGGAATTATCTCACAAGAGAAATTTATAGAACAAATAAGAGACCCTAAATTTCAAAAATATATACAAGAAGTTATTGGTTCAGAATTTAACGAAGATATATTTGCGGCAATGAGCCAAGACCAATTCTTTGGTTTAGTAGAAGCAATAACAGAAAATTTAGGATTAATGAAAGGCAGTGACGAAGAAGATGAAGCAAATATAAACACTATCATACAACTAATTTCTAACAGTTATGGACTAAAATAATATGGCTACATTATCAGTCTACAAGAAAAAGAAAAAAACCAAAGTAACAGATGCGATTTCAGCATCATCATCAATCTCCCAATTAAGAAAAGTTACAAGTGAAGAAGAAGCACTAGAAGAAATTAAAACAGAAGAATTTTATAAGACGCTACAAAGTTATTATACACATAGAGATGGTGACAGTGAAATTACAACTAGAGGTAATAATGTATTTTCAAAAATGTCTCATGCAGATTTATTAGAATATTTTTATAATGATAGGTCATGGAGAAATAATAATACTGGTGGTATGACTAAAGATTTAGCTAATGCGTTTACTGATAGTTCAGAAAGAAATGCACAGTTAGGATACATCTCAGCTACTTATCATGCGTTACCATCATTTTGGAATGACCCAAATAGAAGTTTTGGTTCATGGTTATATGACAACGGTGGAGCAATGATAGCTGACCCAGTAAATCTAATATCTTTTGGTATTGGTGGTCAAGCCGCTAAAGTTGCTTACAGAAAAGGTTTAACTGAAGTTCTTAAAGGAAGAGTGGCAGGAGAGATTAATAAACAAGTATTGAAAGAAACAGCTAAAGTAGCAACTAAAGAAGCTATGGGAAAAGCTGTAATGAAGGGTGCAATAGTGGAAGGCAAAATTGGTGCAGTAGTTGCAACAGCACAAGATACTATGCTCCAAATTACAGAAATTAAAACAGGTGTAAGTGATGGTTATAGCCTTAAAAGAGGTGCATTAGCTACAGGAGCAGGATTTGGTTTTGGTACTGTATTTGGTGGTGCATTTTCTTATGGTGGTTTTAAATTAGGAATGAGAGGAAGTAAGAATACAGCAGTTAAGAATTTAAAAGATATACATGAATATGGTAGAAGTGAAATTACAGGTAAAAGATTATTTCAAGATTTAGCAGAACCTAAACCTGATAAAGCATTATATAAAAATCTTGATAAGAATACTGTTGAAAGATTGACTACTGAAAGTAAACTTAATGGTAAAACTATTGATGAAAAAATTGCCAATTTAAGAAAAACTATTGGTACAGGGAAGCCTCCTGAAGAATTATTAAATTATTATAAATTTCCTAAGAAAGTACGAGTACATTTAAAAAACCTTGCAGACCAAATGGTCAGAGAAGGTAAAATAATTGATGATGTTGTCAGTGAAAAATATGCAATAGCACAAGCACAAGTTTTAGGTTTAGATAGTAATGCAGTTGTTGCTTTAGGTAAATCAAGAGCAAAAGCAGATAGATTATTATATGCAGAAATACTTGCACATGGAGATTTATTAGCTAAACAAAGTGACGACATAGTTAAACTAGGAAATCAATTACATAGATTAGATATAACCCCTGATGAAGAAGCAAAAATATTAGCAGAGTTAAACATAAGACAGAACATTGCAGGTGAAACTTTAATCAATCAAAAAGAAATTACTAAAAATGTAGCTAGAGCCATGAGATTTATGCAGGTAAATAAAGATGGAACTAGAGCCGCAGAATTAAAAATAAATCCTGAAGACCCTGCAATGGCAACTTTAAAAACAGGAAATCCAAAAGAATTTTACAAAGCAATAGCTAAACTCCATGACACAGACCAAGTTATAATGGCATTACAGAATGCTAGAAAAGTAGATGGTTGGGATTTAACTTCAGAGTTTATTAATAATAACTTACTATCTTCTCCTGACACTCACATTATTAATATTGTATCAGGACTGTTTCAGACACAGTGGAAACCTTTAACTATGTTAGTTAGAGCCGCCTTTTTAGCACCACAAGATAGTAAAAGAGCAAACACATTGGCTAAAGAAGCTGTTGATACTTATATTCACCAATTTTATTATACTAAAGATGCACTGTTAGCGGCTAGAAGAGGCTTCATGGAAGGCAGAGGTATCCTTGATAGTAAGCAGATGAAGTACGATAACAATATTAGACAAGGACAACTACAAAGATGGTTACAAGCAACTACTAGAATTTTAACTGACAACATGGGAACAGTAGGCGTTGGGCTTGATAAATATGTAGTTAGACCTGTGGGTTACGCTGTATCTTTTCCTATGAGAATTTTAAGTGCAGGTGATGAGTTTCTTAAAACAATGACTTACAAAGCAAGAATGACATCTCAAATTAATTCACAAATAAGAAGCGAAACAGGTAAAGGATTTTGGAAAGGTGTAGTCAATGATGAAGAGTTTAAATTAAGATTTAAAGAACTAGAAGCTGATTATCAAAAAACTGCCTCTGGTGGTGCTATTGAAACTGCGGACATGCCTAGCAAAAATATAAGTGACGTAAACAAATTACAAGTTAATGACCCATTACAATATGCTAGAGAAAGCACATACACGCAATCAGCTTATTCTATTGACCCTGCAACAGGTAAATTAGAAGGTGGTATTACAGGCGGTGTTTTATCTTTCACAAGTAAACACAAATGGACAAGAGCATTAGGTCTACACTTTATCAATACTCCATCTAACTTAATTAAATGGAATTTTGAACACTTACCATTAGCAAACAAATTAGTTTTATCTACCAGACATGCTTTAAAAAAAGGAGCAGATGGTAAATATCTAAATGTTGAAGCGGCGGCAGAAGCTAACGCTAGAGCAACTATGGGATTTCTACTATGGTCATCAGCATTCAGTGCTGTAACTATGGGTAAAATTACTGGTGGTGGTTCAAGAAATTACAGGGAAAACATTGAGAGAGAATTGTCTACAGGTTGGAAACCTTATTCTTATAAAACAAATGATGGAAGATATATTCAATTAAATAGAGCAGACCCAGTGATGATGCCTTTCTTTATTATGGCAGATTTACAACAGTCTATGGGTAAGTTTTTAAGATACAATGAAGATATACCTGAAGCAGTTCAGAAGGATATGACAGAGTTATCTATGGGAGTTTTAACTTCTTTGTTTAGAAATCTTAACTCTAAATTCTATATGAAAAATATAGTTGAAACTGCAAACTTTTTCTTTAGTGATGACTTTGTTTCTACAAGGTCTCCTGATAAAGTAAGTGCTTCAGTATTAGCTAGAGCAATTTATAAACTAACACCACTATCAGGTGGATTAAGATACGCTACTAGAGTTGAAGAAGATTATCAAAAAGAACTATTCACATTAAATGACAGGCTGTTAGCTTTAAATCCTTTCAAAGGTAAAGATGGTATTATGCCAAAACGTAATATGTATGGTGAAAAAATAGATAGAAATAAAGGTTGGTTATTTGGATTAGGTGGAAAATCTGGTTTATGGTCATCACCTTTTGCTATGACTAAAACTGACAACCCAATGATACAAAAGTTTTATGAAACTAGAGATTTTGATTACAGACCACCTGCTAAAATAGATAGAGAAAGTGGTGTAGATTTAAGAACAATTAAAAATGAAACTACTGAACAAACTGCTTATGACAGATGGAGAGAATTAGCAGGACAAGTTACATTGTCTTATCAAGGTCAAAAATTAACACTTAAAAAGTTAATTGAAAAAGTAATATTAGACCCTAAGAGCAGACTTTACAAAAAACCTGATGGCACAGTTGCAGGGAGAGATGAAAGACAGAAGTTTATTTTAGAATTTGTGCATAAAGCAGAAGCAAAAGCTAAAAAACTACTACTAAAAGAGTTCCCTAAAATTAAACAAATGCAAAAAGATAGAAAAACAATTTATAAAAATTCTAAGAGAAAAGCTAAGAAAAACTACATTGAGATACTAACTCAATAAAGTACCCCTTTTAGAAGAATTCAACCCAAAATAAGGAATAATAACACATGGCAAATAGTTTTGTACGTTACACAGGTAACGCTAGTACAACAGCTTTTGCTATTCCATTCAGTTATAGGGCTTCAACAGATTTAACAGTAACGATTGCAGGGGTAGCTTCAACTGCATATACATTAAATGCGGCAGGAACTACTTTAACATTTACTTCTGCACCTGCTGATACCTTAGCTATTGAAATTAGAAGAACAACATCACAGACTGCAAGATTAACAGACTATGCTGATGGTTCAGTTCTTACTGAAAATGATTTAGATACAGATAGTGAACAAGCATTCTTTATGTCACAAGAAGCTATTGATGATGCAAAAGATGTAATCTCATTAGACAATGCAGATTTTCAATATGATGTAGGAAGTAAAAGATTAAAAAATGTGACTGACCCTACAGCCGCACAAGACGCTGTAACAAAGAATTATTTAGAAAGCACTTGGTTATCAGCTTCAGATAAAACAAATTTAACTGCGGTGGCAGGTGTATCAACACAAATGGGATTACTAGGTACTTCAGATGCAATATCTGATATGAACACTTTAGCTACAGCAGATATTATTTCTGACATGAACACATTAGCTACCAGTGATATTGTTGCTGACCTAAATACTTTAGCGGCTTCAGATATTGTAACTGATATGAATACGTTAGCAACTTCTGCTAATGTTACTGCTATGGGATTACTAGGTAATTCTACAACTGTAACAAATATGGGATTACTTGGAACTTCAGCAGTCGTTACTGATTTAGGATTATTAGGAACTTCGGCAGTTGTTACTGATTTAGATTTATTAGCTACTTCAGCTAATGTTACTGCTATGGGATTACTAGGTAATTCTACAACTGTAACAAATCTAGGTTTATTAGGAACTTCAACAGTAGTTTCAAACATAGCAACAGTAGCAGGTAAAAATACTGAAATTGGTTTATTAGGAACTTCAGCTAATGCAACAGCTATAGGTTTACTAGGAACGTCAGCAGTAATAGCTGATATGAATACTCTTGCTACTTCAGATATTGTTTCAGACTTAAATACTTTAGCTTCATCAGGAATTGTTGAAGACTTAAATATTTTAGCAACTTCAGCAAATGTTACTGCTATGGGATTATTAGGAGTAAGTGCAGTAGTTACAGACATGGGTTTATTAGGAACTTCAGCGAATGTAACTAACATGGCAACTTTAGGTACATCTTCAAATGTAACTAACATGGCTACACTTGCAGGAATTTCAGGTTTAGCAACTCTAGCTTCAAATAATGCAAATATTTCAACAGTTGCAACAAATATAGCTTCAGTAAATAATTTTGCTGACCAATATAGAATTGCAAGTTCAGCACCAACAACTTCTTTAACAGCAGGAGATTTATATTTTGATACTACTTCAAATACTCTTAAAGTTTATAGTGCTTCAGGTTGGCAGAACGCAGGTTCTTCAGTTAATGGAACTTCAGCTAGATACAAATATGTAGCAACAGCAAGTCAAACAACCTTTACAGGTGCAGATGCTAATGGAGATACTTTAGCTTATGATAGTGGTTATATTGATGTTTACTTAAATGGTGTTCATTTAGACCCATCAGATTACACAGCAACAAATGGAACTTCTATAGTTCTTGGTGCAGGTGCTTCAGTTAGTGATGAACTTTATGTAGTTGGTTTTGGAACATTTAATGTTGCGGCAGTTGCAGGTTCAGCAATTACTTCAGGAACAATAAATTCAGCAAGATTACCAACAGTACCAACTTCTAAAGGTGGTACAGGTTTAACTACAATAGGAACAGCAGGACAAGTTATAAAAGTAAACTCTGGTGCAAGTGCTTTAGAATATGGACAAGCTAGTTCAGCAGAAGTTTATGGTTTTAGTAAAAATTCATCTGGTCAGTTGATTATAACAACAACTAATCAGGGAGTAGACAGTATCTCAAGTGCAACTTTC
>Ga0209091_10001439_pt1 | contig 20830 bp, 18 predicted proteins | sample ArcticOcean_MG_C_6_FD_187438 | JGI IMG/M metagenome (GOLD analysis project Ga0209091, IMG submission 187438) | Marine microbial communities from western Arctic Ocean - ArcticOcean_MG_CB8_128 (SPAdes) (version 2) | ecosystem: Environmental > Aquatic > Marine > Oceanic | place: Arctic Ocean...
GCACACACACACACGCGCGCAAAGAAGAAGAAGAAGAAGAAGAAGTTAAAGAAGTTAAAGAAGAAGAAGACAAAAAGAAGAAGGAAAAATGGCGAAAGGAAAATCCGTGGCCGATAAAAGAGCCATAATTCTCGGAATCTTTCACGAGAAGAAAGAGCCATTCCTCTTGAAAGAAATCGAGAAGTTAGCGTCAAAGAAAGGCGTGGTTTTGCAGAGTGTTCCGGAGATTTTGAAAACTTTGACGGACGACGATTTAGTGAAAACGGATAAAATCGGCACCACGAATTGGTTCTGGTCCTTTCCGAGCGAACACGCGACCAAGTTAGAACAGAAGAAGAATCAGTGCGACGCGGAACTGAAAGCGTTGGAAAAACAGCTGAAAAAAATCGAGGAAGATATTGAAAACGAAAAGACGACGAATAAAGAGAACGACGCGTCGTCGTCGGCTCAGGACAGAAAGAACGCGGAGATGGCATTACAAGCAGCGAAGGATGAAAACGCAAAGCTTTTGAAAGAGCTCGCGAAGCTTGAAGAGAGCAATCCAGAGTTGCAAGAACAAGTCGCTAAAGGCGTGGATGCTATGCGCGGCGCGGCTGATCGATGGACGGATAACCTCTTCCTCGTGAAATCATGGGTGGACAAGAAGATGGGAGATAAAGAACAAACCAAAGCTTTCTTTAAACAACAAGGCGTGGATTTGAACACGTTGGACTACGTTCAATAATTATCAGAAAAACGAACAGGTGGAGAAGAAACGCGCGAAAAGAGAGAAACACAAAAACACAGCTTACATAGAAAACTTAGAAGAAGAAAAATCTGTAACAACACTACCACGACGAGAAATACACACGATTACTAAAATACACCATTACTTACTGCTATGAATATGCTACAAGTGTACGAGCTATTAACTACGCAAGCTATTACTTATGGACTAATATTCTTCTTTAAGCCGCACCTTCTAAAACGAGAACATCTTTCGCGGACAACGGTTGCGATTTCGGAATTGGCGGTCGTTCGTTCACCACCTTTTGTATTTCTTTCGTCGCCTCATCCGCCACAGTTGCTTTCGTTTTCTTCCTCAAAATACAAGTCGTGTAGTATCCAGCGGCTTCCCACTCTTGCTCTGTTAACGCGGCGTTTAAAGATTTGTTCAAAGGCTTCACAGCGGTGGCGTAGAGAAGCGACTGACCGTCTGCGTTTCTGGGCACCAACGATTTTCCATCCGCCGGGCTACCGCCCGGCGGTTGCATCAAATGAAGCCACAACTCGTGCACGGATCGATACTTTCCCTCTTTGGGCAGATTTAGCATTTCGTGCACGTACTGGTGGAAGTTTGTCCACCTCATGATTTCCAAGTCGTACTCCTTCGCCAACTCGGCAAAAGTAACGAAAGGAACCAACGACTCTTTACAATCAGTCACAGCGTCTTCGAGCGTAAACGAATACTCGATGCCAAAACCGGGCGGTAAAAACTCTTTCTTACAATGCTTCTCGTCGAAATTGACTTCGATGACATCGTTACCAAATAATAAACCGTCCGTTTGCCTTAAATTTCGCACTAGAACGTTCGAATCGACCGTCGTTCCTACAAAGTGCCCGCCCGGGCGCAGCGCTTTGCTTATGTTCTCGAACGCTTTGCGCGCACGCTTTTCCGTCGAGAACGAGTAGTGGATGGCAAACTGACATGAAACAACGTCAAAGAGACCGTTCACTTTTTCTCCTAAAACGTCTTCCAAGTCGTGGACGAATGCGTCGCCGGCGATAAACGTCGCTGGAAACGTGTAGTCGCCTTTGTTGTATCTCTGGATGGCATCTCGTCGAACGGATTCTAAGGCAATATCAATCCCACAATAATACCCAATCTCAGCCTTCTTAAACTTGCCCAAATCTCCACCCTTTCCGCAGGCTAAATCCATCACTCGGTCGTCCTTCTTCGTCACCGTTTGTATCAGAGTTGATTTCACAAAGTTGTTCAAACACCTCAAGTTATAAATCGGGGACTGTCTTCTCTGTTCTAAATTTTGGTTTTGTCTTTGGGAGTAGTGTTTCGCCACGAGCGTGGCCTCGTTGACATCGTAATGGTTCTTTCCTCCTCCTCCTCCTCCTCCTCCCTGTCCTCCTTTCTCTAGCTCTGCTGGATTTGCATCGTCGTCGGCGACGACGTTTCTCGTTCGTTTCATGTGTCGTTGTTTAAACAGAAAGAGAGAGGTTTTAAGGCATATCAGAACAAGTACTCGTAAACTGCTTGTTTGTTGACAGAGTGAGTTGTGAGGGATATCGGAAAACAATTTCCTTACAAAAAAAGTTCCTCCTCCACCACGGGCGTCCTCCTCTCTTGTGGAGTACAAAAAACAACGATGTCTTCATTTACCATCTTTGCGCGTGTTCTGGTGTTGATGTTAATCTCTGTTACTATCTCTCAAGGCGCGAAATTGCCCTCGAAAAGAGTCGGGGACAAAGCTACGTGCGTGGCCTGCAACGCAACTTTAACGGAAATCGGGAAGGATATCAGAGACAAGTCTAAGTTTATCGGTCCGGAAGAAGTAGTCATTGAAAGCATGTCGAACGTCTGCTCAGAGGTGAAACGGTTCGTCACGTATAATTACCCACCGCCGCAGATGCAAAACGCATGCAGAGAGATCGTAGGCACGTACGAGGAGAAAATAGAACGGTTGATGTATAAATACGCCAAGACTGTAGAAAAGAATAAAAAAAAGAAAGGCGAGGATAGCGATAGTGGCGGAGAGAACGAAGCGCAAGAGGAAGCGATGATGGATGATATATTCATGAAAGTGTGTAAACGAGAGGCGTGCAAAGGGATAGATTTAGAAAAGTACATAAAAATTGAAAAGTCGGAATCTGGTATGAAAACAAGCGGGATCGAAGCAACCGGTCAGTTTGCCGACCAAGACGAGTTATGATGTATTGTAGTTTGTGTTCCCTAGCATGTGCTCTGTAGCAAATTTTTTTTACAACACGCACGCGTTCATTTACTCACCAAATCTCTCTCTCTCTCACTCTTTTCTCCACTCTCTTTACATTTTCTCCTCTCTCTCTCCCTCTCTCTCTCTCTAACTATATTGATTTATAAAACATGACGATGTGATTTCTCTCTTACAAATTCACGCAAGCGTTTCTCACGATAAAAAAACTTAGTTGAAGATGTTCACGGCACCCGGGTTCGCGATGTGCGAGGTCAAGTTGGTCAACGGAGATGCACCAGTCGTCGCGCCTTGGACGAAGCAGCCGGCAATGGCGACCATCGCCAAACGACCGTTTTTGATTTCCTTCAACTTCAACGTGTCCAAATCCTTCTTCGCGTAGCCGAGCTTGTCAAACAAGCCACCCGGGTAACCAACGTCCGTGTTCGTGTCGTTCGCGTTGTAGCCAAACAACGGATCCTTGTTCATGGACCCCGGGTCCTTCATGTCTTGCCAGCGTCTGACTTCAGCCCAGTTCATCATCGCCATTTGGATGAAGAACAACGGACCAGCCGGCGCCCAGTATTCAAACTTACCAGCCTCAATCCAGGACGGAGTATCCCACGGGGCCAAATCCGGGCCAACCATGCCGGCAACACCAAGCATCGCCCATCTGGCGTGTTGGAGTTCGGCTTGGACCATCCACTTCTTCATTTCCGGGTCAACGGACAAGCCCAACGGGTCGAAGCCAAAGTCGCCCGGCAAGGAGCCGTCCAAGTGCGCCGGCGCGTCGACTCCAGGCCACCACACGTCTCTTTGCGCCTTAACGACGAAAGAAGCGCGCGCGGATTGGCGAGACACCGAGCGAGATTTCAACGCGGAGGTGTTCATGCGCGAGGTGATTCTGTTTTTATGCGCGGAGAGAGAAAGAGAATATATGTTAAGTCTTTGTTTTTTTAAGAAAGAAAGAAACAGAAAAAAACGACCCACTCGGTTTTGGTGCACCCAAAAACAACAACCAAAAAAAGGATACACACGACTCTTTTTTTCTGGTGGATTTTGAACCGACGATGATGAAAAAGAAGAATTCCTCTCCTCCTCTCTCTTGCGAAGATGATTTTTGATACGTTCTCTTTTCAGAGGAAGATCACGGCGTGACCATCCAACGCACGACGCGCGCCCTCTTCCTCCTCCTCCTCCTCGTCGTCGTCGTTTTCGTCACTCTTTACTTTTAATCGAGCGCAGAAAAGAAAAGCGCGCGAGAAAAAAAAATCAATAAACGATCATCCAGAAAGGGGAGAAAAAGGGAGAAAAAGAGCCCTTCTTCTCTCTCTTTTCCTCCTCTCTTCGTTCTCTCATGTCTCTCTCTGTAAGAGCAATCCAATCTCAAGAAGAAGGGAAGAAAAAGAATGATAGAGTTCTCTCTTTCAGCAAGAAGAAGAGATGAACGATGACGAAAACACTCACCTCGCGGAAGAAGAAACAATAGCGGACATCTTCGATAAAAGAGTAGTTGCTTTTGATGCGTGTATTTATAACGCAGACGGGAGTAGCGCGCCGATGTAAATTAAATCTCTTCTTCTCTTCAAAAAGCAAAGCCGTATCTACGAAGCAGATTTGCTACCCTAAACATCTCGCTCAAAAGAGAGGAGAGCCAAAAAACATAATAAAAGTCAACCACACACACACTTTCAAAAATAAGAGACAAAGAAAACGACGACGAAGGAGAAACATGTCTGCCACCACCGTGGGCGTTCTCGAGACGACGACGACGACGATTGATGCGACGGCGGCGCGTGGTGATGTCACTGCCGTAATTTCGATCAACGCGTCGGAGAGCATCTTGCAAGAAGCGATATTAGAGGAAGAGGAAGAAAACGAAGAAGACCAGGAAGACCAAGAGGAACTCTGGAGGGTCGCTCGACAACGAAACGCAGAGAAACTCCTAAGAGCTTCGTTCGAGAATAAACTCAACGAAATCGACGAGATTCTCACCTCGGAAGAAAGCATCATCAATGTTGCCGCGAATACCGCGGAAGAAGTTTGTGCGTTGCACGCTTGTACTTCCTCTAAAACGGTCAACTTCCTCCTCAAGAGGGGCGCCGACGTACGAGTTCGTAAACGCAATAATGACCAACCTTTACACGTGCAGTGCTACGCAAAAAACCTTAAAGCCATTCAATATCTTCTCGAAGCTGGCGCGGATGTGAACTCACGCGGCGATTGTGGGAATTCACCGCTCCATTTAGCAGTTTCTGCGGCAAAAATATCTCCTCCGCCGACAACGACAATAGACAACGAGAACAGATTCCAAACTGACGAGAGCAATATCGGAAGAACTGAAGAGGAAGAGGTTGAGGAGGACGAGGACGAGGACGAGGAAGAAGAAAATGATGCAAATGCCGAAGACGTAGAAAATAGCGACGACGCGCGTGCCCGAATTGTTATGGAGCTCATATCAAGAGGCGCAGATGTGCACGCCAAAAACGATAACGCGCAAACGCCTTTGCTTTTTCTTTCAAACACACGAGAGAACGCGAGCGTCGCAGAATTACTCTTCAAAGTTCAAAATCGCGGACAAAGCGCTCGAGAAGAGATTAGGGAAGAATTGGCGCGTTTGAAACTGCACGAGGCTATAGCTTTACGGGGAGAAAATTTGCACACGGCGAGGATGAAAAGAGAAGCGAGGAAAAACAAAGCTCTCGCGGTGAAAAGAGCGCACGAGAGGGAGGTTCACGAGCTGAAAACAAAGCTTGATTTGATGGAGCGAAAAGAACGCGAGCGCATAGAGGAAGAGCAAGAAAAAGAGCGCTTGCGACTAGAGGCAAAGAAGGCGAAAGCCAAAGCCAAGAAGGCTTCGAAAAAATAAAGCTGCGCTATGATGACTTCTCGAATACCTGTATCTCGTGAGAAAAATACTCTAAGTCCTAAGAGAAAATCCATGCTCGATTCCTCGTGGTTTCATCAACTTTCGATCGGCAATATCCTCGAGTCTATCCGAGCCTAAAATACGTGTTTCGCTTTGCACAGGTTTGCCCGTTCGCGTGAAGGTTCCACCATTGCACCCGTGCTTCGTACACTTCAGAGGCATAATCTGGTTTAGCGTAGTAATGTGCGTGGCACATGATGAACAGGTAAACCATCGAGCCGTAGCCTTCTTCTTTTCGATCGGGTGCTTAGCCCCTTCGTCCCCACATGATTGCTTAGGATAGAAAGAAGTCCATTTGTTGCACTGTTTGCAATGATACGCGTCGACGTCTTGTTCGCGAACATCTTCTAAGAAGGTTCTGATTTGGTCCATCTTTTCTAAGTCATCCATCTTATTAAAAACTGTATCGGTCGCCTCGTCCGCTGCTTCCTTTGAATGTAGCGAAGGACGCGATATGTCTTCCTTCGTGACGATGTTCTTGAAAGCGTCTGAGAAGGATGACGTGGAAACCTTCTTCCTGGAATCGTTCCTAACCGTGTTATTATTTTTGTTATTGGTATTGGTTGCACGTCCCGTGCTAAAAGTGCTCCCGAGTCGAACGAGTTCGGCTTTTGCACGCGCCAACTCGTCTCTCGTTTCTTTCAATTCTCGAACCAAGCGACTATTTTCACCTTCTAATCGACTCACATATGCAGCACTTTCTAAATTTGTGCTACCACTTTTACTCGTCGTCATGTTCTCCTTACCAAATCCTACTCCTTTTCCAGCGAAGAGGTCAACGTTAAGCAACCTATTTTTAAACGACTGCACTTTTGTATTGTTCGGATCCGAAGCTTTGAGTTCTTGGTTTCCTAATAAAGCTTTCGCTCGCTTTTGTGCCTCGGCAACTTTGGCTACGCGCGCATCCAACGCCGCATCACGCGGCGCTTCTTCAACGAGCAACTCTTCATCGTCTGAATCATCGTCGTCGTCGTCTTTGTCCTCGTTTTTGCTCATATTCTTTTGAATTTTGTGAACGCTCGTGTTGTCATTTTTCCCTATCGTAAGTGAGGCGGCGTTGCGTTGAGAGACCCCCATTGTGACCATCTGTTGTTGCTTTTGTGCGAGTTTAGAAAGAATCTGATTGCCCGCTCTCTGGTTGTGCATGCTATTGAGTGTCGACGTCGTGTTCATGTTGTCGGATGGTTTCGCGACGTTGCCGATACCTCCGCCTGGATTTACGAAATGACTCGACCGAGAAGCATTACTTCTCGCCGCAAACTGCCCTCCTAACTGATTGATTGCCGAATTAGTTTTGCTGTACGGATTGTACGTCTGCGACGAGGTAATTATTTTCCCATTGGCTCCGGCTAATTTACCTCGCCCCGAGGCTAAAGCGACACGTTCTGTTTGCAGCGCTCTCAACGCGCCGCCGGCGTGAAATTCACAGAATTCGCACTTGCTCAGATTTACGGCTTTTGTGCATGGTAACCCATCCTTCGCACGCGTTCCTTTACAATATGCAAAATCCGGAGACTTTCCTATCTTAATCATCTGCGACGGGTCTTCTATTGATACCGAGAATTTTTTCGTCTTTGGACAGAGATACGGCTTGCAGTCTAGAAGTGCGTACAACATCCCCGCTTTCGCTTCTTTCCAGTGCGCTTGGTGCGCCTCGCCGAAAAGTTTCACCGATAATTCCGACTTGTCCAAATTACCAAACGATATCGTGGAGAAGTGCTTCCCGTTCGCCGTGGTGAATGGCCGAGACTTTTCTAAACTCACGGCGACGGTGCCCCACTTTTTGGTTTCTAAATTTGCGTCCCCGCGCGAAGACGAAAAGATTGACGAGCTTCCCGCAAAAACGGTCGACAAGGATGAAATCACATCGTTTGTAACGTTTTCGAGCTTTATAAATCTCCGTTCGCTGAATTTATCGTCCATGGACGCGCCCGAGACGACTCTATTTTCTACTTTTAAATTCGAAAATCTCTCGAGAGTTTGGAGTTTCTGCGCTTTTCGTTGAAGCTCTTCCATCGGCTTCCTTTTCTTGGTATTGTTGTTCATACTCATTGGCCCTTGTTTGTATATCTCGCTACACACACACACGCACACACACACAGAGAGAGAGATATGCTTCTACAATGAACGACAGAAGAGATATATCGGCGTTTGAGTTTGAGTTTCTTTGGGAAAGAGAGTGTGAAGAAGATTGCAATTTGTTTGTTCAGGAGAGAGAGATTTTTGAATTTTTCGCATTTTGCTTATTACCGGCTTGCTGAAATGCAAGCTTCCCACAGTCAGATGTCAAACGTGAGAGAGTTGAAGATCCGTTTTTAACGTATATTTTACATTTCTATTATTATAACAACAACAACGACAACGAAAAATTATACTTACTATACCACCCAAGTCGTTTCGTCTCCTCCACTTCCAAACGTTTCTGCGTGAGTGACCATGGAGTCGGAAAACATTGCGTTATCGAACCCGCGAGAAAACGAGCCGGGCAACTGTCGTCGGCGCATGGTCGCATCCCATGCCGCTTTCCACGCGTTTACACCTCCGTCCACTAATACAAGCGACGAAAATCCATTCGAAGAGAGTATCTCGAACGCCCTTTCCGCTCTCACGCCTCCTATACTATCCATAATCATAATCTTCGCGTCCTTCGTCGCTCCTGCATTCGCCGTCACGCTCGATACGAACGCCTCGGCGTTTACTTTTTCTTGCTTATATACCTTCTTCCCTGCGTCCGCATCGTACACTCTTTTCGCGTTTATTAACGGTACTTCGATAACGTTTGGTTTTCCGGAGCATCTTCCCTCGAAATCAATCTCATCGAGCGCTCGACAGTCCAAGATTATATAGTCATTCTCGAACAAAACTCTCGCTTCTTCTGTCGTAGCTTTTGTTGTTGAACTCGTCGATTGCTGAAACTTATCCAACGCCTTTTCCGCGAAAATAGGACAGTCGAATAATCCAGTCGACGACGATGCCACCACCATCGTCGTTGTTACCCATGATGATGATGATGATGATGATGATGATGATGATGATGATGATCTTCTTCTTCTGCTGCTGCTGCTGCTTGGTATGTTGTTAGATTTTGGATGAGTCACAGCAGAAGTCTGATGATGATTAGTCTGATTTCTGAGTTTTAGAGTACTCGCGGCGATGATGGTACCGTTTTTACTGCTACTCACGATGCGCGTCTGATGGCCGAATATAAATTGACTCTGCATTAGTATTCTCGTTTGTGTGTGTGTTTGTGTTTTTGGTCGTGCGCGTGTTCTCTGACGACGTTCGTTGTGTCCCAATAATCTTTCTCTTTCGAAAAAATGCACAGTCAGCTTTGTTCGTGATCAAACAACTTTTACACAACAACCAAAAAACCACAAAACAACAACAACATTTTCATCAAACAAACTTCGTCATTTTTTTCTGCACGCTGTGTGTATGCTTCGCAAATTGACTTTTGCAGCACGAAGCACGATGAGCACGCTCCTCGCTTCGACCACATCGACGATAACAACAACAACAACAACAACAACAACAACAACAAAAAATATCAGAGGAAGATGGAAGCGAAGCAACATCAGCAGTAAAAGTAGTGGTCGATATTATTCGCGCTGCTCATCATCATCATCGTCTACAAAAAATCTCTTCGTCGTCTTTTCCAATGTACGCAGACATCAGCAACGTCGTTGTTTTTCTTCTTCTTCTTGCGTCTACTCAAACGACGACGAAAAAGACGACGCGTTCGCGCGACGACGAAATGACCTCTTATTCTCCAGACCATCGACTTCATCATCATCAAATCTCAGAGGCTGTCGCTCTTCTTTTTTGTTGAGAGCGAAGAAGTCAAAGTCTTCGTCCGCCGGCGGCGGTGCAAACGACGCGACGAACGAACAACAACAACAACAGCAACAAAAATCTTCAACGATGGTAGAACCAGAGACGGGGCGTTCGATACTATACGGTAGAGACGGTAAAACCCACGTCGGCGTTTTAGAGAAGCGATTGGGTAAATTTGGATGGTCCATCCTCGTCGCCGACTCTTCGTCGGCGTCTCCAACGAATAACAACATATCGGAGAAGCACATCAAGTTTGTTATGACGAAGAAACGCTCTTTAGACGATTTGCGGATTATTATTGAACGCGCAAAATTGCTTCTCACCGACGGTAGCTTAAAGTTAACTTGGGAAATATGCAAAGAAGAGGAAGAAGAAGGCAATAACAAAGGTGCGACGTATGCGATTGAAGATTTACAAGAGATGCTTGTACCAGACGTCGAAGATGAAGAGGAAGCCAAGACGACTTTGATGTTAGTCTTATCAGAAAGCACGAACGTGTACTTTAAACATCAGCAACAAAAAAGTAGAAAAAGTAGCAGTAGTAGTGCGAGTGATATCATCTACACGACGAGGAGCGAAGACGATGCGAACGCTTTACAGAAGAAACTCGATGCGGAACTTCTCGCGAAGAAGTTGGAAGACGAGTTTGTTTCGGAGATTCAAAACGCCATGCTCGCGAAAGACGACGACAGAACGACGATGAAAAAAGCGAAATCCCTGGAGGTTTTCAATGATAACAACGGTACTCGACATCAACGCTTAGAGAGTTTACAGGCGTATGCTTCCGGTGATGAGTGTTACACACCCGGACAAAAAGCATCGGCGGAGGATTTGTTGGCAAAACTCAACGTGCAAAAAACTTCTCAGAAAGCATCCGAAGTGTTGGTGAAACTTGGCATTTGGCGAGAACACGAGAACTTGGCGCTTCGAAGGAACCTCATACCGGTTGAATTTGACGAAAATCTTGTACAGCTGGCGCAAACTATTCAGTGCGAACCTTCGGACGTGGATCTCGATGCGTCCTCGAGAGTCGATTTAAGTCGGCTAGAAGTATTCGCGGTGGACAACGAGTCTACATACGAAATAGATGACGGCATATCGATCGAGAAAATCGAAGGCGACGATGAATTTGTCCGAGTATATATTCTCGTGGCCGATCCTACGAGGTTTATCGTTTTCGATTCGCCGCTCGATAGAGAGGCGCGGAAGAGAGGAACGACCTTATATTTACCCACGGAATCGATTCCTATGTTTCCCAAGTCGCTAAGTGGAGGTAAACTGAGTTTACGCGTTGCCAATGATGAGACGACGACAAGAAACGACAACGAAGGTGTTGCATTAACGGTACAAGCCGATATATCGCGTCTCAATGGATCCATTAGATCGTACGACATTTATCCGAGCACCATATCTGGAGTAACTCGCATGACGTATGAAGATGTCGACGCGCACCTTAAAGATGAAGGAAGAGCAAAACATGATCTTCATCTGCTCAACGAGTGTGCGGTCGCGCGATATCATAAGCGCGAGAATGAGGGTGCGATAAATATTCTTTTACCCGAGCTCGACGTTTTCGTTTCAAGCGCCGACGCGAGAGGTGGTGACGTGAGTTCGGAAATCTTTCTCAAGCGTCGAGATAACTCTGCGTCTAATATTTTAGTCTCTGAGATGATGATTTTAGCCGGAGAGATTGCTGGAACTTTTGGCGTTGAGAACAGTCTTCCGTTGCCATTTCGCGGTCAGGGCGAACCTCGTTTGCTGGATGAAGAAACCTGGGATACAATTCCAGACGGCGTGTGTGCGGAAATGGCCATGCGTTCGTGTATGACGGCGAGTTCGCAAGGCATTACCCCGAGACCTCATCACTCGCTCGGATTGAGCGCGTATGTTCAGTTCACGTCGCCTATTCGTCGATATGCTGATTTATTGGCACACTACCAAATCAAATCGTACTTGCGAAGTGGAAGGCACTCGTCTGAAATCTCGAACGAGAAGTTAGAATTGGTTTTAAGTGAGGCTGGAGCAAACGCCTCGGTGGGAATCAAAACGCAACGAGAAATATCCAAGTATTGGGTCACCGAATACTTCTCTCGTCAAATGGGATCCGCAGATAACATCTACGAAGCAACAGTGGTGAAATCCATGCGTTCTGATGCATTTGCGTTGGCTTTGTTGGAGGATACTGGATTTGAAACGCCGTTCAAGTTACTTCGTGAGAACGATTTTAAGCTCGGTACGACGGTCAAGATCAAGGTAGACTCAGCGAATCCCATCGAGCAACAGCTCTTTTTTTCGCAAGTTTACGAAGGTAGTGACGACGATGACAACGATGAGCTTAATGATAGTCAATAATTAGAACACAACGAACGATAAAGTTTGACAAATAAAGCGCGCGCTGTAATTTTTAGTTTACTGTATTATTTTTATTTAATATTAATAAAGCAATTTCAAAGCGACTAGAAAGTTGATGAGAATGAGAGAAGAAAAATGAAAAGACTCATCATCATCATCATCATCATCACTCGCGCGTCCCCTTTCATCATAAACAACTAAAGTACTAAAAGAATTAATAGATTTAGTTGACGATGATCTTGCCTTGCATGCCCGCGCCTTGGTGCGGTTCGCAGTAGTAGCCGTAGGTACCGGCAACGTCAAACTTGTTCGTGACCTTCTCCCCCGGGCCGTTCAAGTAGTCCTCGTGGGAGATCTTGTCGGCATCGACGCCAGCCGGGACGTTGTCTTCGTCGAAGACGACGTTGTGCGGGAACGCCTTGTTGTTGACGAATTCAACAGTTTCGCCCTTGGAGACCGTGATGGACGGCGGGTAGAAACCGAGTTCACCGTTGTCGCCACCCAACTTGATGGTGGCGGCAAACGCCGGGTTGACCATGAGGACAGTCGCACCAACGACGGCAGCCTGTTGTGTCGTGTTGAAATGAAGATGGAAAGAATCGGTCAGTCGTTATTCCATGACGGCAACATTTGATTTCATCCTTGTTTGAGGAGAAAAATTTTCCTCCATGCAAGCGCAAAAACATCCAATTTTGGTCATCCAAAAAAAATCTTTCCTCTCCTTTCAAGTCGATCGCGTCCAAAATTGTAAAATTCTCGCACCCAACCGCGCGAGCCAAAACCCAATACTAAACGCATTCAACGAGACGCGGAACGAGTCGATTCGTTCGAATGATACGGTCGTAGCCGCGTTTTACTTTTTTTTGAGGAAATATAAATCTCGCATCGCCCTCGTGCGAGGGCCGATTGAATTTCTTATTTCCCTAACGATATATCGACGTAGGAGGAGGAAAACTGACGAGGCTCAAATTACCCCCCAAATTTAGGCGCAGAAAAAGAACAAATTTACCTTCTTCATGTCTTGGACGAAGGACGCCTTGGTCGTCTTGTTGACTTTGTTGACTTGGACAGTCTTCGTGGCAAAAGTTTGTTGGACAGCGAACATTTTTATTAGAGTTATATGTGTTGAATAGTGCCGAATACGAGAGAGAGAGCATGCGAGGAGAGCAGGAAGAAAGCAAGAAAGTTCTTTTCCAAGCGAGCGAGCCAGACTCCCTAAATAAACACGAAACTCGCGAATCGCGAAAGAAGTTTTTCTTCTTGACAAATCTCGTCGTGTAAACGGAACAGGCGCGAACGGCGCGAAAAGCGTGGTGAGATTGCGCGAGCCGATACATAAATACGCACACATACACACGGGAAGAGAAGAAGTGTAGTAGAATCTATTACGTCGACGTCGTGATCGATTTAAAAAGATGGACTCAGTCATACAAAAAGAACGAAGGACGGCGGAAAAGCCAATCTTATTGACGAGTGGCGAGAGTAGTAATGGCAGTGGTTTAGAGTCGCAACCGATAGAAGGAAAAGGGAGTAGTTTTATGATGCTTCATAACGCGAGCAGCAGCAAAAAGAGTAAACCAATCAACGAAGGATTTGCTATTTGGGAGAAGCAAAGGAACGCGTGGAGGAATTTGAGCAACAACAACAACAACAACACCAACAGCAGTAAAGGAGAAGGAGAGACGAACAAAAAACTGTCCTCGGCGTTTTCCATCACGAAAAGGAAACGAGGCCAACGCTCGGCGATACCACACGATGCGACGTACGAGGACCTTCTCCTCATCCCGTTCGTGAAATTCCCGAAACCAATTAAGCTCGGGGAAATGATAGATTTTTTAGTCGAGACGTGGTCGGAAGAAAACAACTTTTGGTAGTTTAAACTAGAAAGAGCCACCACCATACAATATCGAGAGCGCGCCGCGCACGCGTAGAAGCTATTAAGAGAGAACAGATAGAATAGGGACACAAACAACAATGTATTCAGTGTTTTGTAAGTAGTTTAGTTAAGTATCTCTCTCATATATTCACATATTAAATTACAACAACTTTTTAAAAGAAAGTTGTAGGAAGGGAATTGGACTTCCGAATACAACAAAAGCACGCGCTCTTAAACAGAAGGCGTTACCAACTTAGGCGAGCCTCTGCTTCGAGTCGTTCTCGCCGGCGTCTTCTCCTCGGCGTTGTTGATGTCGTCCGTGAATAAAGGCACTGGTGCCTTCCTTCTCGTGTTCATAGCGCTGTTCGTCTTTGAAAAGGAAAAACGACCCGCGGCTCCTCTCGTTTTCGAAGACGCTTTGGTGTTATTCCCGACGCTATTACTCTTGTTGTTGGCGTTCACGTCGTTGTTCTCTTTCTTGCCTTGTCTAGAGTTGGTGGCAGTAGCACCTTTATCGTCATTCACGCGTTGAAACATCGGAGACAAGCCAGTTTCCGAGTGCAACAACGTTCGCAAAGGTGAAGCGAGGTTCCCGTGTCCGTAGTTCACGAAAGACATGTCGTCCATGAAGACGTCGTCGGCGAGCATGCGTTGCGCGGCTCGAGCAGCTTCGCGAGCTGGTGAATTCAATATGAAACTAGTATCACTGTCTCTAACAGACCCAGCGATAGACTTTTTCAAGCCCTCGACTTTCTTTTTCGCCTCGTTGGTGTTTGTGAGTATTTTACCCTCGTCTTCTCTAACTGCGGTTGTTGTAGTCGTTGTTGTTATCGTTGTCTTCGTCGCCGTCGCGGCGCCGCCGTTTTGCGAAGGATTCGCGCCATCGGTCGTGTTCTTACATCCTTCGCACTTGCAGTAGTCTTGGCATCGCACATTTGCTTGGAAGCATTCGCAGTACTTTTTCAAGCACGCTGACTTCTTGCAATGGCAGCCTTTGGCGTGCTTTGCGTCCACGCTATCGTCGTCGACAATCTTATTCGCAAACGCGTTTGGATTTCTAGATTCAATCTGGTATCTCGTTTGTCGAACAACCTCGAGATCAACCTCCGTGTTACTGCAGCTTTGGCAAGAGCAATCGCGGCAAAACACCCCGGCCGCAAAGCAATCGCAGTACAACTTCAAGCACTTCGACTTTTTACAGTTGCACTTCTTGGACGCGCCGTCGAAGTCGATGCCTTCGTCGAGTTTACTCTGGTCCAATTTGTCCGCAAAGGTCAATTTTGTGTTTGACCCGGGAGTTTGTAAATCGCGGGTATTCTTCACTTTACTACCACCATCGCTTTTTGATTTTCCGACTGGTGGAGTAATGTGCTCATCGTTGCTACTGGTGAGGCTATCGCGTCTACTGGACTTCTTTGTCGAAGCCATAGGCGTGGCCCCTGCTTTTCTATTTTCCGTCCCGACCGGGTGGTCTCTCGGTGAATCCGCCGCTTTGCCTCGAATCGTTTTCGAGAACCCACTGTTCCATTCGAGGGAGGCACCCGTCGTCGACTGACGTTTTGAGGATCCAGTTGGCGGCGAAACAGACGCGTTGTTGTTTTTGCCTCCATTCTTCTTGGCACTCTTCTTTTGGTCCCCTCCGCTCTTCTTGGCGGTTGTTTTATCACCCTTACCTCCGCTATTATTATGCTTATTATTATTGACCTTATTGTTGAACTTATTATCTAACTGCAAGAGCTCATCCTCGAGCGTAATCGCGCCCATGGTTCCTCCAATACCACCAACAAAGTCGTCCTGGTCGTCCGCGTCTTCGTGTTGGTGCTTTTCGTGGGCAAACGGAACCATCAAACTGTCCGGGATGGGACCCATATCGTTCGCCAAGGAGGAAACCGTGTTGTTGTGATTGTGGTTGCCGTTATCCTCAGATCGTTTTCTCGGCGGACTGAATATAATAATATAATGAGAGAGAACAAGTCGTAAAAGTCGCTTTGTGGTGAGTATTTTTTTCATTTTTGAAACACGAAAAAATGCAACATGTGCACACAACATCCATCCAAAAAAAAGGAAAACTTCTTCGTGTGTTGAAAAGAGATATTTTTTTGGTTCAATCGTCGCTTGGAGCTTCCTTTTCCTCCTTCGACGTTTGCGTTTTGTTCCTTGCCGAGAGAAGGAAAGGAAAAAACGCATATACGCGCAATCAAAACGCCCTGGATATGGTTCGCGCGAAATTCACGTTTACAAACAAAACGAAAATATGGGATGATCAAACCGTAAGGAATGCACTCCCGGAAAACGAAAGCACAGAGCGCGCTTTTGAACGTACCTTTTAAACGCCGAAGGCGAGGAAAAACAGATGGGCACGACGGTGTTGTTTCCTCCCAAACTCGAAGCGCCAAATCGTATGGGCGATAAGTTGGAAACGAAATTCATAAACGGAGAGTTTATGATGCTCTGTGTGTTGAATAATGAATAAGAGTAAGTACACAACCGAGAAGTTTTTGCGCGTTTTTCGGTCTCGCACGCGCGAGACTTGCGCGTTATTCCGAGCGAAATCAATCGTCGTTTTCTCTTCGACACTTTAGAGGAACAAAAAGATGAGAAAAAATCGGTTTCGGGGAAAATCTTTTTTAATCCAATCGCGTCGCAAACGAGACACGTACCGGGTCGATGTCGCCGTTTCCGTTCTTTTTCGGACGCTCTGGAGTCTTCATGATATCGTCCATGTTCGAAATCCCCATTTTATACGTCGCGTGTGACGTCAAAATAGTGAAGAAGAGGGTGTCATCTTTCTGCTCACGTGTACTTCGAAAAAAATACAGTTACAAAAAGAAATTAGTTTTGGCGGGCTTTTTTTTTTTCGAAAAAAAACTCTTTCTTTGAAGAGAGAGACGAATCGAATAGAATCGAAGCTATTTTTATTTAAAAATCTAATACTACTAAACCTACCGTCTCTTACGAAACGTTCTCTTGGACGAGGACGATGGAGGCGCTGCGCTCGAACCAACGGTAAACGCGGGCGCTGTAGGATTCGGTTCCGGAGGAAAGGGAAACGCAGTCGTCGTCGTCGTCGTCGTCGTCGTCGTTGGTGGTTGCGAAGCCGTTGGCTTTTCGCTCACCAGAGGCGTTGTCGTTGGAGCTGGTAACGCCGCAGCAGCCGAAGCAGCTTTCTTCCGTGCCGCTTCCGCTTCTTCCGCCGCTTTTTTCGCCGATTCGGCCTGTGTCGCCGCTTCCGCTTTTTTAGCCGCCTCCGTTCTTTCCTTCTCTTCTTTGGCTTTTTGCTGCGCTTCGACTTCCTTTACGTCCTCGGGGTGCGGTTCTAACTCCGAATCGAGAAGCAAGCGCATGACTTCTTTTTGCGATTTGATGGATGCTTTTCCTATTGTCGTTCGCCTTGGTCTTATTGCTATTCTTCTTCTTCTTCTTGCCGTCGTCGTCGTCGTTCTCGCGAGCTTTATTCTCGACGATGACGTTTTGGTGTGCTTTTGTTGTTGTTCTTCCAAAATGCGCTTTCGAAACTGTAACGTTTTCGACGAACCTCCTTCTTCTTCTTCTTCTCCTCCTCCTTTGGTGGAAACGTACTCACCATCGACGTTCGTTTTCCTCCGTCGCGTAAAAGTCGTCGTCGTCGTCGTCGTCTCGTTTTCTTCTTCTTCTTCTTCTTCGGAACTTCTTCCGCCTCGCTTTCGTTTGTTCCTCGTCGCAATCATTTCTTCGTCGTCAATATTCTCGAAAACCGACGACGCTCTTCCTCCTAGCTTTCTTCCTCTTCTTCGAATAACGGTATTACTCATTTCTCGTGGTGAGAGCGGTGTTCTCCTCTTCATAGTCGTTTACGTCGTTTATGTCGTCGTTTTACTCCGCGCGTTGTCTCATGTGAATGAAGTCTTTGAACGAAAAAGTGTGGTTTGTGTGTAATTTGGTGTCTGTCAAATAAAACCAGACAGAGCAGCAGCCAAACAAAAAAACTCTAACAAAACACTTTTGACACTTTTTTCTTCATTCATTTCGCATCATCATCATACGCTAGTAGTGGTATGACGATGTCTAAAACTTCTTCTTCTTCTTCGTTACAAACAGAAGCCGAGGCGTTCGCGTTTCGGAAACTTCTGGAGCACATGAAGTGGAGAAACGAAACCATTCAAAACATAGAGATGATGAACTTGACTGGTTTCTGTCGAAACTGTTTAGCCAAATGGTTGTTGTTGGGGAAGAAAAATGTGCGACTGAAAAGCACGTACGAACTGTGTCAAGAGGAAGTGTACGGGATGACGCAAAAGGAATGGAAAGAGAAGTGGCAGTCAAAAGCGACGGAGGAGATGTTGGAGAAATTTAAGAGCGGGCAAGAGATGCACGCGAAACATCCGAAAGATTTGATGAAGATGACGACGACGACGACTTTGGAAGCAGCAGCATTACCGTTGACACAACCACGGTATTATTCAGGAGGAGGTAACAATAACACCAACAACAACAGAATGCTCTCAGACGTGTGCTGCGAAGATATCGAAGAAGACGCGGTATGTATCAACAGAGGAGGAAGAGTAGATGGCACGAATAGTGGTGATGGTAACAGTGACATATCTTTCGGTATCATAACTGTATCAGACCGAGCGTTCAACGGCGTTTACAAAGACATCTCCGGTAACGTCGTCATGAGAGAAACCACCGAGACGTATTTTACTACTGATGATGTTAGCAAAAGTAGCACACATATCATTAAAGGATACAAGCTCGTCCCGGACGAGGAAGAGGAGATTGCAAAAGCGATCGTATACATGTCGGACGAACTGAAATGTGACGTGATTTTGACCACCGGAGGAACCGGTTTAGCGAAAAGAGACGTCACGCCCGAGGCGACGAAGAGCGTACTCACGAGAGAAGTGAAGGGCATAGCAGAATCGCTCAGAGCACACGCGCGGCGATACGAAAAACACGCCGCATTATCGCGGGCAGTTGCTGGGTTGCGAAATAACCAGAGTTTAATCATAAACTTACCCGGTCGGCCGAATGCGGTGTCGTCGAGTTTAGGGGTGTTACTTCCGATGTTGCGGCACGCCGTTCGGCAACTTAAATCTTAAGAAGGATTTTTCTTACGTGAAATATATTCAATAGCGTAATTATATTAAAACAGAACGTTTACTCAAAGCTGATTTCAATACGTAGAAACTCATAGCGAATAAGGGACGAGCGAGTATGAAACGTGCGGCGCCCGCCTCTCTCTTTTGGAAAATAAAATTATTGCTCTTGTGATCTGATCAACTCAAACACAGCGAACTCAATCAAAACCATCGCCGCGACTAAACCGGCTCTTTGTTTTGGGTGCGAACCGGGCGCAAACCTCAACACAAAGTGCGAGCGATCCGTTAGCCCAGCGCAAGAGCAACCCGGCCACCTGGAAACCATCACGCCGAGATGTTCTTTCGTTGACGGATCTCGAATGTCAATGTTTAAGTTCGCGTTAAAGCAACTCGGCGCGCAAGCGTTGCACTTCCCGTTATCAGCCTTCAACGCGTTATACGACACTTGATAAATCAATCGACCTCGTTCGTCGGTCGCGTCAAAGTTACGCCCGCAACACGTCGGCGTTCTTTCAATCGCCTTGGCGTACGTGTTTCCGTTCGCGTCTAACAACTCCGCCTCTTGCGGTTGACAGATGCACATATATGGAATGCTCATGGTACACCTAAACGGTCGAATGATGGAAAAGAATCTTCTTCCATCCCCATCGACGAACGGCATGGTGAAGGATCTGTAGCCAGGGCAGATAATTCTCGTCAAACAGTTCGATTCTTCCTTCGCCTTAAATAAAGGTTCTAAGTTTCCTTTGGTAAATTCCTTCATCCACGCGTCCGGGATTGGATCTGGCATCTCTTGACCGATTGGGATCACGCGATATTGATTTTTCGTGTTAATACCAGTCATGGCTTCGAGTAACTCGATTTTTTGATTCATGTACAGACCCTGTGTTGATTGATTGATTGATTGATTGATTCATCATCATCGTAAAGAAGGAAATTTGGATGAGTTCGTTCCAATACGTGTTTTTGTCGACTGGCAAGATCTTCACAATTGGGAAAAAGAAGAAGAAGAAAGAGAAGAAAATCACGAAAGAAATAACAGAAACACGCACAGAAATGCCTTCCAAGAACTCTAAACCGGTCACATCCTTCTTGCTCGGAGGCACTGGCGCGGATGGCGGGACCATTTCAGTCATGGTGAGGGAGGTTTTTTAAATTGTAAACCCCCGCGAACATAAAATATGGAAAAATATCTTTTCGGAATTCTCTGATGGCATATTAAATTTAACGTGTTTTAATTTTAAGCACACGCTAAAACAAAGGTTTGTTTTCAACTACTAGTAAGGGACATCAAAAGAGTACATTATTAATCTAAGTTGCCTGCGGCGTCTAAGTTCCCATCACCAGCACCTTGACGACCACCCTCGGCTTCGTTTTCTTCCTCGTCGTCGTCGTTCTCGTCGTCGTCTAAGCCACCACCCGTGGTGAGCGTTTCTAAACCAGTCGTCGCGCCGCCGTCTTCCCCTGTTTCGGTCGCCGTGTTCGTAGTTTCCGCCGGGCCACCACCACCACTTTCTTCCACTTTCGGCTTCATCTTGAACGAAAACTTCATCTTCATCTTTGGTTGCGTTTGCGTCAAACCGCTACTTTTTTTCTCCTCTTCTCCTTGATCTTCGTCGCCGTCGTCTTCCTGCGGCGAGTACGTGTGGTCCGCTTTCTTCAAGTCGCGCCTGGTGTACGGTCGATCGAGGAGCGTTTGGACAAAATTGACGAGTTTTGTAGCCAACGCCGGTACCCAATCTATGCGCATCTTCACCTCCTGTTCGGATAAATGGTAAGCCTTTGCATTGGATTCAATCAGAGCAATATCAACGAACCATTCCATGACGGTGCCGTA
>Ga0209091_10001440_pt1 | contig 20825 bp, 22 predicted proteins | sample ArcticOcean_MG_C_6_FD_187438 | JGI IMG/M metagenome (GOLD analysis project Ga0209091, IMG submission 187438) | Marine microbial communities from western Arctic Ocean - ArcticOcean_MG_CB8_128 (SPAdes) (version 2) | ecosystem: Environmental > Aquatic > Marine > Oceanic | place: Arctic Ocean...
CCAGATGGCATCGGTGGAGAGCAAAGTAATGCAGGCGAAAACATAGATGACGTGGCCAAGCAAGGATGCCTTTGTCATGGCGAAGAACCAAGCAATTCTGTGATGGTAATCCTAGTTGATGTCCCTTACACCTGGGTTGCTGAGCAGAGTTACACCATGAGATTGGAAATTGTAGGTGGCCCTGATACAGATATGGGAGGATTTTCTGCACGAGTGAGTGCAGGCGAATTATCAGGGGACGGACAATCTTGGGAAGATGATTCAATGACCCGAACTCACACCTCATCATCAAGTCGTATTTTTGAGATCACATGGACCTCACCTGAATCGGGTTCAGGCCAAATCGATTTCTGGATTAGCGCCAATGCAGTCAATGGAGCCGATGGCCCCGCCGGTGATTATTGGAACCAACTGGTATTCAATCTAGTCGAGGTAGAGGAAGATGAGGGCTTTGGAACACGCACATTAATTGCGGGCAGTGGAACTCCCGAAGCACCTGCGGCTGGCGCTGGTGAAGTTGACTTGCACACCATGGGTGCGCAATTCAGAGCCCATTGGCTAGGTTTGCTTGGATTTGGAGCGGTCATTGCGGTGATTATATTCTGCGGATTACTTCTGCGATATGGATTCTCAACTTCTTACGAAGGCCGTAGCAACTTATTGCGACTAAGATACAAGTTGAATAGAAGAGGTGACCAGTGATGGCAAAAGACACTATCACTCAACTTCTGGAAAAGGTTGCCTCGGGCAAGGTAAGCATCAAAGATGCACGTACTGCTCTTGAAGATGCATCCCTGACCGAAGAACAGATGGATGCTGCAATCAATCACGGTGTATTCAACCCTGCAGAACCTGGAACCATTATTTCAGCGTCATTAGCACCTTCGGGTTCATCCCCTCTCACATTACTCTTCTTCGCATGGGGCATATTCTGGACCATTTACTGGCTCGGTACAATGCTGTATGGATTGCTAAATGGCTCAGCTTGGGACCAACAACTATTGTCATACCATATGGCAATGGGACTTCTCACACTAATCATGATGGGTATTGTCTACCTGAAGTGGGTTCTGCCCAATACAATCATTGTGAAGCACAGTCAGAACAAGTATACACCTGACCATCAGAAAGATTGGAGAGAATATAACTGGTGATTTCTATGGATGATATGAAATTAAGACCCGCGCCAATTCCAGAAGGGGGATCTCTCCTGCCAACTGGTGATGTTTCGGTCAACAGAAGGCAATTTATGCGCTATGGATTCAATGCAGCAAGTGGAGTACTAGCCGCTACCCTTGGAGCATTAGGATTTGCATCTATTCTTCTACCGCCATCAGCAGGAGGTGGCGGAGATTCATCTGTCCTATATTGGGCAAAAGGTCGTGAGGATGAAGCATGGTATGGTGATAAGCACTTACAATCCATGTCCAAATCCGATTTTGTAACAGAGGCTGCAAATTCCACCGTAGGAATGTCGGGAGCGCAAGGGGTCTGGAATGGATTACCCGTAGTTGTAAATTATGTCCCACATGCGGAGAATTCAGAAAAACCAATAGTAGACAACTCTCCAAGATTCCAAGAAATGGCCGGATATGACATAGGCAAGAAATACGTTGCACACGCCACTGAATATCGATTGGATAATCCAGACATATTTGACCCAAATAACAATTTGGTCATGATATTTTCACGTTGTACTCACTTATGTTGCATACCAGGATGGTCATTGGTTTCTAATCAATATACGGATGATAATTGGACACCAGGTGGAGGAGATGATGGTGGAAGTAAGATGTTCTGTATTTGTCATTCTAGCAGATTCGATCCAACTGCCATAGAGGTTAATCGTAACATAAATCGTTCAAATGGTGCATCATTTGAGTACCTAGGTGTACGAAGAGCAGGTGGGCCAGCTCCAGTCGGACTACCAATTATTCCAATTATCATGAATGGAGACACCATTGAGGCGTCTTCTGAATATACGGGCTGGCTGACCTATTGCGACTGAGGTGAATATTATGAGCACAATATTTTGGGTACTTTGGTTCTTTATCGCTTTCATCATTGTGTTGATTGCGTTCACACTCCGCAAGGAAAACGAGGATATCCCTCGACGTGAAATTTTACGTGCTGTTGAAACCAGTGGTAAGATGGGATTTGCCGAGAGAACATTCCTCTGGGTATTCTCTTTCCTTGACACTAGATTCAGGATTCAAGATTACTGGAATATGAGCAAGGGTGCATATTACAACATGCACAGACAGATGCCTCTAACCCACGCTGAAAAATATAAGTTGAGAATTATTTGGTATTGGTATCCGTTATACTGCCTAGGTGGAATTTCATTCCTGTCATTCATTATTCTCGTCATCACTGGGACGGTTCTCGGGATATACTACGTTCCAGGTGGAGAAGGTGACCCATCACCTGCTTACGCGAGTATGCAATACATCATGACACAATTACCATTTGGATACATCATTCGTGCAGTTCACCATTGGGGAACGCATTTCATGGTTGCATCGGTATTCCTTCACATGTGCCGTGTTTACTTTACAGGAGCATACCGCAACCCACGTGAACTTAACTGGTTGATTGGAGTTGCACTAATGGCTTTGACAATTGTATTCGGCTATTCAGGATACTTACTTCCGTGGGATAGTCTAGCATATGGTGCGGCTGTTATTGGAATAAACTTAGCAAACTCCACTCCATTAATTGGAAAATATGTGTCCACCCTATTGTTCTCGGGTTCATCTCTATCTCACCTTACAGTGACACGAATGTACTTTATTCACGTGTTTATTTTGCCTGTTATTGTAACCGCTTTGATCATAATTCACTTGTTCATTGTATGGGTTCAAGGTATTGCGGAGCCACATTGATATTGGAGGAATGAAATATGGGATTAATAGAGAATCTTGGTGCAGTGGCTTCATCCTATATGGATGAAAAGGAAAATCTTCAATCTGCTGATGAAAGGCGAAAGCGTACACGTTCAGGTCATGGGTTCTGGCCTCATGAGGCTCTTCGTGACACACTTATTTTCGGATTTATGACATGTGTCTTGCTATTCTATGCTTGGCTCATACCACCACCTCTGCACAGTGCAGCAGACCCATTTGCACAAGCCGGTTTCGTATTCCCTGACTGGTATGTATTATTCTCATATGGATATCTAAGGTGGGGTGAATATCTACCTCAATTCGACGTACCCCTGGGACCTATTGGCGATTTCTTTGGCCAACCATCATTCCCTTGGAGCGCTGCATGGTGGGGAGCATTCCTTACTGGAATACCAGTTGGAATTCTAGCACTTCCTCCTTTCCTAGGTGGTCGTGAAAAGCGCCCTGTAGAAGACCCTTGGTTTGCTAGTGCAGGAGCGGTCTATCTTGCGCACATCTGGTTCATCTCTGTATTCTCCATCAATATTTTCCTAGAGTTATACGGTAAGAACAGAAGTGATTTCTGTAAGTTGGATAGTCATGGAGATTTGTTATGTGGTACAAGATCTCCGTGGATAGCCGATTTATTCAATGCGATACCATGGATAATGACTGGGATTCTATTATGGATTATGATTTACTTCATTGCGAAATGGCTATTCAATAACGCATGGGGTGCTAGATTTACTCCTGCTCATGGCAAGAAGTTAATCATCGGAGCATTCATCGTAGCTACTGCTGCTAGCGTTGTATCTTACCCAGTATACGATAATGGATTCTGGGATGCTAAAGGATTACTTACAATTGCAGATTATGAGGAACTCGAAGATATGAGGTCACAACCAAAAGATGTTCATGTCCATGAAAATAATGAACATATGGTCGCACAAGGATTTGATGGTGAAATTGTTCCAGCATCTGCTTGGATGGATTGGAATATTTACCAACCCGCCAGATTTTATTTAATTGATTTCTCGGACAATAATGGCCATCAAGACCTTGATTCAGGCGTCAATGGAGCCACAGGAATACAAAACTATTCTGCTGATGAAACGATTTGGTCTACGGGCTCATTCACAATTACCGACCAATACTGGCCTGACGATGTCGATTTCAAAACTGTCCCATTCGATGCCACTTGTTCTACAAGAGCAAGTGAAGTTATCATCGATGGTGGAGACTCAACATCCAAGATGGTTCAATCTAGTCTCATCGTATCCAATCATGACAATGGAAAGGAAGTTATTGACACCGATTGTAATAGTGGTGAAACTGGTATTGAACTAGAGGCGGGAACATACGATTATGAATTCCGTGTGCATTCGACCGATGGTCTAGCGACCAACGATACAGTCACTGTAGAGACTATGTTTACGATTCAAGCATTCCAGCCACTTCTCTTGTACGGTGATGATGCTGGAAATGGGCTGGCGGGAAGCACAGTCAATCTATCTCATTCTCTTAATATTGAATTAGAAGGAAGTGGTAGTGTAATTGAAAATCCAACTTACCATGCTAATCCAAAAGCATTGGATGCCAAGTTAACATATGCTATGTTCATCCCATGTTTGACATGTGGAGCGTTAGTATTCGTACTACTTCGTAACATGGCAAGAGGATATGAATTCGAGATGAACAAATGTTACGGATGTGACCTTTGTGATGATGCATGCCCGGTTCGCCTATTCAATGCAGGAGACAAGTTGAACATTATCTATAACACTTGGAATAATGAAGACGATGGTGTACCAATGTATTCCTGTCTTACCTGTACCGCATGTACCAATGCTTGCCCGCAATTGGTAGACTATGATTCATATGTTGATATCCGCCGAACATTGATTGTTGGTGGACCTGCTGCTGAAATCCCTCACACTGTATTACAGGCGGTTCTCGCTGCGGAAGCTGAAGAGGATAGTGATGCTGATTTCATACCAGTAGAAGAATACCCAATCGACTCAAATGTGGGATATTACCCTGGGTGTGTCGACTACTTAGATCAAGAAATGGTATTTAGCCACCTAAATGAAGGCGACATGAATCTGGGTGATTCAACTAGTGCAGCATTCACATTATTCGAAGAAATGGGCACTGAGGTATCTTATCTCGGTCGTGATTTCCTCAAGTGCTGTGGCCACGACCAGAAATGGCAAGGTCTTGATGAAGTGTTTGACAAACTAAAGTCATACAACCAGAAAAAGATTCAGGCTTCAGGAATCGATACTCTAGTATCTTCTTGTGCTGAATGTTTCCGAACTTTTGCACGTGATTACGAACTTGAAGGAATAAAGGTCATGCACACTACAGAATACCTAATCGAGAATGGTTTCGATATGGAACTGAAGGTTGAAGATGAATTGACTGTCACTTACCACGACCCATGCCGTCTTGGACGACAAATGGGAATTTATGATGAGCCTCGTGAATTGATTGCAGATGTTGAAGGAGTCAAACTCGTCGAGATGGAACACAGTGGTGAAGATGCAATGTGCTGTGGAGTTTCAAGTATGATGTCATGCAACGAAAATGCTCGTGCTCTGAGAGTTACAAGAATGGAAGAGATTCGTAACACTGGTGCTGATATGATGATTACATCGTGTCCTAAGTGTGTATCACACTTTGAGTGTCTGAAGTTTGAAGGAGATGAGAAACATGATATCGAGATACTCGACGTAGTGTCGTTCCTTGCTCGTCAAGTGGAAGCTAAGAAAGCCGGTGCTGAAGAAGTTAGTACAGCCAATGTTTCTGTTGAAGCTTGATTGCATCACCCCGCCTAAAAACGGGTCAATGTTGATTAGTGTGTTTGGCTAGCATCAGGCATGGATTATGACAGTTCGACACTTATTCAATTGAAAACAATGTGTAAGGACAGGGGACTCCGAATAAGTGGGTCCAAAACCGAAGTTGTAATTCGATTGATGGAAGATGATGAATCCAAATCACCACAACCAATCTCAATTGGGCAATCAAACCCACAACAAACTGTCACACAGATAATCCACATAAACAATTCATCCAAATCTCTCCCGGTCCTTTTCGGCATTGCAATAGTTATTTATGGATTATTTAGGGCATACGTAGGAGTTATGTTCCTAGGTGAAATGATATATTTTGAATCATTTATTGCCATTATTCTAGGAGTTGGATATATTACATGTGGAATAACGACAATGCAGGGATACAAGGCAGGTATTTACGGAGCATTAGGAGTTCTAGCCATATCAGGATTGTTTTCGGTAATATATCATGCTGAATTTAGCCCCTTATCGATTGGAATGGGGGACATCATACCTATCGAGTGGACATTGTGCTGTTCTGGAAGTTGTATGCTTATCGTTGCCATTCCATTGCTAGTAGCGCCGGATGAATTCGATGACGGTAAACCTCCAATCATGAATCTACTCATGGGAGGGTCTGACATAGCGGTCCATGAGTTATCACAAGGCCTAGCACCATCATTAGATACCAGATCTAAGGCTGAACCAAAAGCAGCAACTGAAAAGATTGTGGTATCATGCCCTCATTGTGACAAGTCTCTCAAAGTTCCAAGTGACTTTTCAGGGAATGTTCGCTGCCCAATGTGTAAAGAAAGATTCACTGTTGAATGAATCAATCCAGTGGCTCTTCACCCTCATCCATTCCCCTAATCTCATAATTAGAGGGGAACAGCGCAACTATTACTCCTGCGATTAAGAAGCCGAGCCCCAATCCGAATCTCTGCTCAACGAATAGAAACTCTAGTGCAAATACAACGAGAAGTAAGCCCCCTATATTGGAAATCCAAACTAGTGCTTTGAATGTTGAAAGTGAAACTCCGGTAGTATTTTCTCCACGTGATGGCCCAAATTCTCCACCGAATCTTTGTGCTCCTTCATGGTCTGGTTGTTTACTCATTCAATCACCTATCTATCATTGTAATCGCATCGGTCGGACATGCCAGTACACAAAGTCTGCAACCTGTACAAGGGTCTCGAAGAATTTTTGCTTTCCGATTACTAGGAACTTCAAGCAATGGGGATACCATGTCTTTGAAGTATAATTCAATCGCATCATCATCACAAACGATTGTGCACTGGTCACAACCAATGCACAGATTTTCCGTAACCCATGCTACAGTTCCATCCCCGCCTTTTATCAAAGCACGTCTTTCTCCTTTTTGCCTAGCAAGAGATATCGCAATTCGCTCAGCTTCTGCTGAACGACGCTTTGCTAGATCCTCGGAAGTAGTCATTCAGACACCTCCAGTGGGTGCTCACCTTCAAACCTCGCGACTGAAAGATTCACCAATAAATCTCCAAGACAGTAGAATGCACCGACTAATAGGGGTGGATTCCAAGCGGTCAAACCAGTCCATGGCACCTCATTCGACCAAGTCCAATTTGCAAGATAAGTCCCCCATAATTCCATCAGTAATGCCGCCCAAACCATAGTGGCATAAAGGGCAGGCTGCGGACCCCATTTGGTAAACGCAAGAACCAAAATAAGCAAGAGGAGTCCTGATGTATCTCCACCACTCCAAACACCATATATCACAAGAGGTATGAAAGGAATAAGTGAATACATTGCCTTGCGAACTGGTAAATAGGCTGAAACTCTTCGTCCTGCATCAAACAAAAACCAATGCCCCACTGGTACGAATAACGGCATAATACCACGTTGATATTCGTAAATTAACCATACTTCACTGAAGAATAATTCCATTGGTGTGGCGAAGGCTAAAACTGTTAACATCTCTATTCTTTCACGCTTTCCGGCTCGAATAAAAAGTCCAATAAAAAGGCCAATGCACCAGATATTAACTGGCCATTCAGAATATTCAGCACTGACATAAAGTCCAATTCCAATTGTAAGAGCGTACAATGCTACTCTTTTCATGAAAATTGCCCCATTAAGATTCTAATTCGATAGATACGCCTTCAGAACGCATTACTTCAATTACCAATTCAATTACTTCATCTGGTAAATCTTCGGGAGCATGAACTCCCGGTGGAAGCATCTCGGGTCGGTCAACCCATGCGATAGCACAACATGCAGTAACAAGCCCTGTTGTCCGTGCCATGCTTGAATCTCCATCACGGCCATTATCTTCGATAATCCACTTCCTTTCATTCTCCCCTGCGGTGATATGAACTTCCATCCAAGTAAACTCTTCACGACTAGGGTCTAATTTCCAGGCATCTACTAATTCATCTGGACCAAGTTTGGTTTGCTGGTATCTCTGGATGTGCCCCGGCCACCTCACTGTGTATTCACCCATTTTTGTGGCAGGAATATTGAGTAATGAACGTAGGCCATCGGTAAGGAATGCTTCCATCTCCCGACCATTAGCATCTATTGAATGCAACTCTGACATTGCTGGAACCTCACAGGATTCCCCATTCTCAATTATTCTAGCCGGTCTTGTGTATTCTGCGATTACATCATGAGGTGAAAAAGGTGCCATGTAGGACCATTCGTCATCGGGCTGGCTTGGATTGCCACCTACTTTGATACTGACACTATCCAGATTACCAAACTCGCGATATGCAAGAGCAACCAACATATTTGAGAGACCTGGCGCTATTCCCACGTCCCACAAAATTGAACTATTTACATTCTGTAAATTGTCAGGAGTTGTTTCGCTAAAGGACAAATCGACTATCCGTTGCCCAGTATTTTTTAGGGATTTAGTTGCTTTATTACCAAGGTGTCCCGGTAACATATTGATGATTAAATCTGCAGCACTATGGTCTTGTTCTAACGCACTACCCAAATGGAAAACAGCCTCAGTCTCTTTTTCTTCGATATCAAATAAATGGACTTCGAAATTGGAATTGACTAGGCGCCGAGTGACAAAAAGACCTACTAAACCTCCGCCTAGGCAGTGAATCCTCATCGCATATCCTCCAACTGATTCTGCGATTCAGCACCCATTGCCAGCATAGATAATTCGGCAACTAAGGCATGCCATCCATGGGCATGCTCGCCATAAATCACACCTACATCACTGTAAGAATGAAATTCAGCAGATGGTGAATTCAAATTCTCCATTTCTCCTTTCTTCGGATTTATTCGGTAAAACCAAGATGCTGCTTCACCATCAACCAAGTATACGACCGGTTCAACCGGTGCGCCTTCAAGATTTTTCAGCATTGTCGGAACACCCTCTTGAATCAAGAAATTGTCAACATCAGCGCCACCTTTGGAATACATTAATCGTTTGAATTTACGATTTGAAAGTGTGAGAAGTTGATCACCGCTTGTGATTGCCATTATTCCCAAGCCATAGGTGCCTCTATCATTTTTGATAAATGCCACAGGCTCTCTATCGATACCCAGTGAATCATAGCGGTCAGAAATCCTAGCCAAGAACTCATCAACCTCAGCTGCTAGGATTTTACGACAAGTGTCTTTTTCTAAGCACTTGTCTTCACTTACAAACCAATCTGTCAATAGATGCCATGGGTCAATGTCTAATATTTCTGCAATCTCATTAACATAAGATTGCAAGCAGGCATAGTGCTCAGACTTTCTTCGTCTTTGCCAACCCATATGGGGAGGTGGTGAAACTTGATTTGTCTCAAGACCAGGGAGCATTCCTTCAGTCAAGTCATTATTGAGCATAACCAAATCTGGCTTTTCATGCTCAATGAGCAATGAGTCACCATCAACAATAACTTGGTCCAAGACAAGAGGACCAGTGGTTCCATCCAATGAACCATGGCCTTCGAGTTCAGGTGAACCCACTGTACATCTAAAACCAGCACCAATGATCAATCTCTTGATAGTTGCAATATTCTCGACATATCCCGGATTCCTGGTATGAGATTCAGGATAAAGGTGAACCCATTTACATTCGGGATGTTTACGTAGAATATGCTCGCCCAATAATGATGAAATTCTGGATTCATCATCCTTTGACACATTATTGAATCCGGCAGGAAAGTGGTTAGCATCAACTACAGCAACTTTCCAACCGCTATCGCGAATATCAACACTTCCATAAATTGGAATAGGAACTTCTGAGCGCTTTTGCTTCATCCATTCTGTTATCCGTTCTCTGTTATCTTCTAGACGCTGCGCCAAATCATGAACAAAAGTCAAGAAACCACCTCCTCTAATAATGCGGATACATCACCTGAACGTTTGCTTTTTCCACCATCTAGTATATGCATAGATTCAAACAACCCTAATCCAATTGCAATCTCTGGCTGTTTTATTAATGCATGTTCTAAGTCAGGATAGCGTTTTGCGATTTGTTCAACGTATGGATTCAATTCTTCTAGTAATGAATCTATCATATGAGGCGATGTGGCCCTTCCTGCCGGCAATTTGGGTCTACGAACTATTTCTGTAGGAAGTGAAGTTAATTCTGCTGCTGAGCGTAATGCGGCTTTTTCTTCGAGTGAAGAAGGAAGACGCCAATCCATTGGCAATTTGCTAGATGCTTCGCGGTGTCGGCTTCCGAGGAATGGAACGCGTACTTCTAGGCCGTGGGCCATCGAATGACGATCTACTAATCGGAGTTGGAAATTTGAAAGTTGACCGTTTTCTAATTCAAACTGTAAAAGGTCCTGCAATGAATTTGTATGTGCATATGCTGAGTGGTCACCGCTCCACCAAGATTCACCATGAAGATTACTCAAATCACAATTTAAATCATCTAGGCGCTCACTGACAACAGTAGAATAACTCTGCAAATCTCGATATCTAGGATAGCCTGCATGTAATTCATCTGCCCCCTGGCCACATAGACCAACTGTTACTGATTCTGCCATCTTAGCAAATAATGGTTGGAAGAATAATACCGTTACATCGAGATCTTCACCATGCCACGCTAAATCGGGTAACCTAGAATGGAAAGTATCGGGGTCAAGTATGTGCTGATGATGTTCAAGGTCGAGACTCGAAGCAACTAATTCAGCAGCCTGCCAGTCTGGATTGTCTTCGCTTTCAGCCACAGTCCAACATGCAGGCACTGGCTGATGGGCGATTTCAGCTGCTTGTCGTGCAACTGCACAAACAAGACTTGAATCCAATCCACCGGATAGTACAATACCAACTGGAACATCAGCCATCAGCCTGTCACTCACACTCAATGTGAACGATTCGAGTAACCCTTCTGGGTCATTCCATTTATCTGCAGGTTCTACTTTCTGTACTTCGAATCGAGACATACTGGTCATCTTTGGTTTGCCATCAATTAACTCCCATACCTCAACTGTCCCGGGCCGGACTTGATGCACACCAGCAAATAATGTGGTTGCATCAAGTGGGTATTCCCATGCAATCCTTGCTTTCATGGCTAAATTATCTATCTCAGGAACATAGGCTTCATGGGCACGAAGTGCCTTTGCTTCAGAAGCAAATATCAGACAGTTATCAACGATTGTTCTCATTAGAGGTTTGACACCTACTGGGTCACGTGCTAAAATTAATTGTTCATTAGACCAAAGGGCAAAAGCAAACATTCCATCCAACTTTGAGACCCACTTAGCATAATCATTCGCACTTCCTTTACCGTTATGTAGGGACAGAATGATTTCACTATCACCATTTGTGGTATAATTGTATGAAGTATCTTTCAGCCCAAGATAATTGTAAATCTCTCCATTTACTACTGCTACTTTTCCGGGACCATGTAGTGGTTGTGCAGAGCCGGCCACGTCTAAGATTGCAAGTCGGGCATGGGCTAGGCCACAATCGTCATCGGCAAAGATTCCTTGGCCATCTGGGCCTCGGTGTTTCATGAGGTCAATCATCCGTGACAATACCGCTCGGTCGGGCTGACCAAGCATGCCACCTATGCCACACATGACCAATCCTATAGTGCCCCATTCAAGAGCCCTTGCTTTTTGAAACCTTGAATCACCAAAGCGGGTAAACAAACATTGTAACCATCAGAATTACGAATGAAAGTAAGAATGTCACGATATAGGTGATTTGAGGAGGGTCTTTTGATGGTTCTTCGTCACTCATTGCGTCTCACCTATTGGTTGGCGGGGCAAAGCGCCATTTCAACATAATGGTCTCAGAGCCATGGTAATATCACAATTATTGCAGATAATGGTATCAGCAGCATGGTTGCATTATCATCGATCCATCTTAGTCTCGGCCATTCTGCAGCAACGCATAACGGGGCCATTACAAAGGCTAACCAAATTGGTGTTTCAAAGGCATACCAAGTTGCCAACCAGATGGCCATGACGAATGCCGTACCCATAATGAATACTGAACGCGGCTCTAGCCCAATCCTACGGATCTCACCGAGGAATGGGTCACCCAGAGATAGTGAAAGAATTAATGGCCACACCAATTCAGGATATTCTGCCAGAATTAAAAAAGTTAGACCAACTGAAAAGGCGCCCCAGGCTAAGGCGCTGACTTGTTTTGATTCATAGTCGCGTTGACCAAAAATTGTAATACCAAGTTTTAGGCGAACTGCTTCACTAATTACTAATGCAATTATCAGAGCAGATACAAATTCCGACTCGGTGATTGAAGCATAACCAGAAATTGTTTCACCATATCCAAAATATAGGAATGGAAGTATTGACATTCCAACATGGAATCCCCTTCGGAATAGATGCCCATACATCCCTCCTACTGAATGTGCTACTGGGTCAGTAAGTTCAACTTGGTCACTCATCGAGGTTCCTCAGTGCTTCCTCGACACCTATCCCTTCTTCACACATGCGGTCAATAATAGCATCAAAAGCGGGATTTAGGATGAGTATATTCTCATGCGCCATTAGTAATTGCTGTCGGGCTCTGGCTCGTCGAGAAGAAGTTCTTTCCTCTAGTGAAAGAATCATTGCTGCTAATTCATCTAAACCCTCACCCTCAATCGCACTAGTGCGAATTATTGGCGGTGCATCATTTGTTAGTGTGAGCGAGATTGTTAGATCGTTTACAACCCTCTCCGCACCTTCTAAATCACTCTTGTTAACCACAATCAGGTCTGCTAATTCTAGTAGACCTGCTTTTTCAGCTTGTATACCATCTCCGCGTGAAGGACCTTCAACCACTATAATGCGAGTTGCAACTGCTGCACAACGCATCTCGGATTGTCCCGCACCTACGGTTTCAATGATTACTAAATCGAAGGAGTTAGCAAGTAAATGGCTTGCAAGGCCCTTTACTATAGAAGGCATTGAGCCACTTGAAGAACGGGTGGCAATACTTCGAACATAGATCGATTCTGATTTGGAATCATCATCAAGAACACTAAGTCTAATCCTATCCCCTAGCAATGCCCCACCGCTCAATGGAGAGGTCGGGTCTACCGCCAATACTGCAACTTTGGTCGCTGGTGCCAGACGATGAAGTATCCCATCGACGAGACATGATTTACCAACTCCAGGAGGCCCAGTAATCGCAACTATCAATCCCTTGGTCTCTTCGACTTCCAACTCACCATTCTCGATAGCGGTGAGTTGACGCGCAAGTTTCATGCGATTCAATCAGTCACCCCAGTGCCAATCATCTTGAGAGCCGACCCCACAATCTCTTTGTGAAGCTGATTCGACAAACTCAAGAATTTCAGTCGAGGGAGTTCCTGGCCCAAATATAGCACGTACACCTGCTGCAAATAGCGGGCTGCGGTCATCTTCTGGAATAATTCCGCCTCCAAAGACCACCACATCGGTTAGTCCTGCTTCACGCAACAGATTACAGATTTTAGGAAATAGATGGCTGTGTGCTCCAGAGAGTGAGGAAAGACCTACGAAACGTGCGTCTTCATCCATAATGGTTCGAACTATTTGGTCAGGGGTTCTTCGCAGGCCAGTGTAGATGACTTCATGGCCTCCATCTCGTAAAGCCCTAGCGACAACCTTTGCACCACGGTCGTGGCCGTCAAGACCAGGTTTGGCGATTACTATGCGTTGCCGCGCTCCCATACTCGACTGTGTGTAAGGGGGTCTATGAAGCGGTTGCGGTGTAAAAATACACACGCAAGCAATAAGGAGGGGCTAAGGTTGTCACGGTTTGGCGAAAGGCATGATGGGTACCGAGGAAAGACTACGTGACCTCCGAGCGCGTAAATCTCGTGTTGAAGCGGGTGGAGGCCAAGTTAGGGTTGATGCCCAGCACAAAAAGGGCAAAATGACTGCACGAGAACGCATAGATCTGCTTCTTGATGAAGGGTCATTCCAAGAGATTGGTGCTCTGGTAGAACATCGTTGCCGTGATTTTGACATGGACAAGAATGTCATCCCAGGGGATGGCGTTGTAACGGGCCATGGGACCGTTAATGGAAGAGAGATTTTCGCTTTCGCACAAGACTTTACTGTTTATGGAGGAAGTCTTGGAGAAATGCATGGACTCAAAATTTGCAAAGTGCTGGATATGGCACTAAAAACTGGCAGACCAGTTGTAGGACTAAACGACAGCGGCGGTGCTAGAATCCAGGAAGGGGTTGCTAGCCTAGGTTCATATGCTGAAATTTTCTTTAGAAATGTAAGAGCTAGTGGAGTCGTTCCTCAAATTAGTGTCATAATGGGACCATGTGCAGGAGGCGCAGTATATTCTCCAGCGATTACTGATTTCGTAATAATGGTAGACAAAACCGCCCATATGTTCATCACTGGTCCAGAGGTAATCAAGACGGTGACAAACGAAGAAGTTTCATTCGAAGACCTAGGTGGTGCTGGGACTCACGGCAGTAAGTCAGGAGTATCTCACTTTACAGCAGATGATGACCAAAGCGCTATTTATTTAGCACGGGAATTAGTCGATTTATTACCATTAAACAATATGGAAAAGCCTCCTGTGAAAAAGACGAGTGACCCGGCGGACAGAGTTTGTGATAAGTTAGATTCAATCGTCCCCGAAGACCCAACTAAACCATACGATGTCAGGGACGTCATTACTGAGATTCTTGACGACGGGGGATTCTTGGAAGTTCAAGAGAATTGGGCAGGAAATATTGTAGTTGGTTTTGGCCACCTCAATGGCTCGACTGTAGGAATTGTAGCCAACCAACCGAAAATATTGGCTGGATGCTTAGATATTGATGCTAGTGATAAGGCTGCTCGATTCGTTAGATTTTGTGATGCATTCAATATTCCATTGATTACATTAGAAGATGTTCCTGGATTCCTGCCGGGAACAAATCAAGAATGGGGTGGTATCATTCGACATGGTGCAAAATTGCTCTATGCATATGCTGAAGCAACAGTTCCAAAATTAACAGTCATACTACGCAAGGCATACGGAGGGGCATATGACGTCATGTCTTCCAAGCATATTCGTGGAGACTACAATGTTGCTTGGCCAAGTGCTGAACTAGCGGTAATGGGAGCGGAAGGTGCGGTACAAATCATTCACAGGAGAAGACTTCAGAGTGCTAGAGACCCTGAAGGCGAGCGTGGTCGTTTAATCGAAGACTTCGAAGAAACTTTTGCAAATCCATACAAGGCTGCTGCTTTGGGTTATTTGGATGACGTTATCGAGCCAAATCAAACAAGGGACAAATTGTGCAAAGCATTAGCGATGATGCTGGATAAAGAAGAATTACGACCTGCAAGAAAGCACGGCAACATACCATTGTGAGTGATATTATGCCAGATATGGAAACTCTTAGAATGGCAGCGATTGCAGCTGTATTAGCCGCCACATCTAGCACAGACGACCCCTCACAAGCGGGCAGAATGCCTGGTGAGTCATGGTCACAAGATCACCGAAGGATGAGCATGGGAATGTCTTCGGTAATGCATCATAGGAGTTCCCGGTCCCCTTGGAAGTGAAAAGATGGGTGAAACTCGGAAAGTCACAGTCAATGGAGAAGAGTTTGAGGTCGAACTTGAACAAAATGGCGACAATTGGACTGCAACTGTCGCCGGAAAGACCTTCGAAATCAACGTACCTGATGCTAGACCTGCTCCAAAGCAAAAGCGTTCCACAGGTGGTAAATCCAAGAAATCGGGTAAGGTCAGTGCAAATATTCCAGGAAAGGTAGTCACTGTCGAAGTGTCTATTGGTGATGAAGTAAAAGAGGGGCAGGTTGTTATGATCCTCGAAGCAATGAAGATGCAGAATGAGATTCAAGCACCAGTGAGTGGCACTATTACCGAAATACATTGTGAAGAAGGACAGTCGATTGAAGCAAATGTTCCTCTATTGGTAATCACTCCTCCTGAGTCTGAAGAAGAGTCGTGATAATTACAATCATTAAAACGGGTCAAGAGTTTAGGTGGGAATATGGGAGAAGATGCTGTCTGCGATTATCCAGGTTGTGGCGCTGTAGGTGACATCGTTTCTCGCCTATCACCCGAAGGCTACCTAGTAGCAACTGGAAAGAAAGCATATTCGTTTCGAGAAGCATATCGCCGCTTCCATTATTGTGGTGACCACCATGAAGAATTGATGAGTGGAGTTTGGTCACGTGTTCGCAAGCCGGATGACAAGAAGGACGGACATGTTGCCCCAACTGCGATTTGAATTCAGAACAGATTAGACCTTAGTTAATCTGGATTTTGCATTAACTATCGGCTCCTTGGTGAAATAAAAATAACTTTAACCAAACTGAATTGTCAAAGGCTATGGAGCACAATGTCTCAGATTGGGATGCAATCAGCACTCAATTTTCAAAAATGTTTCAGCGCCTTGGAGAAGTTACAGTAACAAAGGAACAACTCTCATATTCTTCAATCAAACCTCAAGTAACAACAGGAATTATGTTGACAAAAGAGGGGCTGTTGATTGCAAGTATGCCATTGCACAACATTGATTCGTGTTTTGAACGAGTAATTTTTGATGAATCCCTTGAATCAATACGACTTGTCGGACCTATGTTCGATTATACATACACTATTCCATCAGAGATTCTTCAACTTCGAGGAGTCATTTGAGAGGCTCATCAAATTAAACACAATAAGTAGCGTCGTTAATGACCCACTGAACCCACTTTGTATCAGAACATAAAATACAAAGTGTAATGGGATAGACCCTTGTTATTCATCCGAATTGTTTGGATAATAAATCATCACTAAAATAAATATCTCGTGAAATAGTGAGGTGTAAATCTAATTACTGACCCTGTGAAGTTAGTTGCTTGATTTTATCATTAATTTTACGAAGGATATGAACAATGGCTGGTAATATCAAAATACAAACAGCAAAAAAACCACCCACTATGAAAACAACTATCCCCCCTTCACAATCAAATGGTTCAGGAATTGAAATCATCCCAGATGATGATGATGATTCACAATTTCTAATACCTTCAGTCGTCCACAGCAATATGGCACTAATTATTGATAATATGAAAAATGCAAGGCCAGAAAGATATCCCCATTTTACGAAATTATCTGCAGTCCATATTGATGGCGATTCCCATGAGAATTCCTCCTCACAAAGAGGGCAATCGAATGAACCATAAACGCCGTCATCTAATTCAATACCCTCATCACAATGTGGACATTGAATTTCAACCATGGTTGTCCCACACACTGCTGTCGAATAAGAGTTGAGACGGCAATAGCCTTCAAACACCTACGCGTGAGACGCCTGTCGCGTCGGCACCAACTGCCAACCTCCTTTGACAAAGAGGGGCCCTTCGATAATTATAATTCTCACCTTTCGGAGTTTCAGAATGATTTGCTGGGTAAAAGGTTAATTTACAAACCTATAATGAGGCAGTATGACCGTCTCTGAATTAGATACTGATGCTCCACAATCCATCATCATATCCTTTGAAAAAGACATAAATGAGAAAGTACCCCACCAAAATCCATCGAACTCGAAGGAGAATCTAATCGTAGCAATCGCCCTTATTTTCATTTGGATTATTGCATCAAATATTGGCGTTAACAAGGGGATTCAACTTCTGCTCTGGGGGATATGTATGCTCCTTACCGTGGGCGTTGTAACCCCTAAGCGAGGAGAGATTTTATCTCCCTCTAAAAGAGTCATCACTCGCAGTGTGTGGTTTGGCTTCATCTCGTTCGCAGTCAATATGGCGCTGATAGTGTTGATCGATTTCATTGACAAAACCGAAATACGTTTTATGATTGATATCTTTTATGTTTTATTATTCTTCTGTATGGTTAGTTCTATTGCCATGGTCGCTTATGGATTATTGCTGGGGATCAAATCCTATTTCCAAAGAGATTCAATGGGTTAGCAGTTCAGTTAATCAGTGAAGTGCTATTCTTCTTCAAAATAACCCACAAGCTGGATTGAGAGTTCTGTAATTGCCCCAGCAATATCATCGTTCGACAAAATTTGTTGCCTTCCTTCAAGGTCATGAATCAACAAAGACGCAACTGAATAAACCGAGTTAGGATCATTATTGACAACCCGTAGCATTGGTGTTGTTTTGACCCAGCGCTCAAGCATGTCCTTTTCCATGTCCAGTATGACTGCAATACTGTTTAGTCCCATGATAACTAGGTCCTTCAATAAGTCTTGTTGTTCAAGGGATGTTTCTGGGTGAGGCTCGTGAAATTGAACTTCGGCACTGATGTATAGTTTTGAATGTCCAACTTCTTCAGGAATTCTTTCGAGAATCGTTTGCAAGTCGGGGTCAACTCCATCTTGGCTAACCAATGACTCAACCATAGGGTGGTCGAATGGTGGCAATGCTGGCTCAAACACCTGCTTAATTGTGAATCTACGACGGCCAATAATTTGCAGGAAGTGGTTACTTCCTTTAGTCTCATGATTGATTATTTCAGCTTCACAGCCATGTGTTCGTGGTCCATCCCAATAGTTTACAGATTGAAATTCATCATTGAGGACCAATCCAAAATTTAATCCATCCAGTAAACAATCATCGAGCATTTGGCGATAGCGCGGTTCAAACACCCTTAATTCCTGTACCTCACCTGGTAGCAAAACCATTGGTAAGACAAACAAAGGGAGATTCGCCATGCACCTCAATTATCTAGATGACTTTTGAAGATATGTTTCTTGTACTAGGAAATTACAACTTAGCATGCGGAGGCATCAAAGTTAGAATTGATGCGTAGCCATGAACTAGCGTGTGTGCAAAGGAGTCCTTTACAGATCACGAACCGCACGATAGGCAGTCATCAGGTGTGTCGAGGGAACAAGCAATTTCTTCGAGACTAGTTGCTTCATCGGCTCGCACTGCTAAACCATCAACTGTCTCATCTACTACTTTTTGTTCAACTGTGAACTGGATTGCATCTGTTGCTGCCTTTGTGCGCAGGTAGTACATTCCTGTCTTCAGTCCTTTTCTCCAGCCATAAAAGTGCATTGAAGTTACCCTTGCAGGGTTTGCATCAGTCATGTGAATGTTCAGTGATTGGCTCTGGTCGATGTATGCGCCACGGTCAGCAGCCATGTCGATGACATGACGTTGCTTGATTTCCCAGGTGGTCTTGTAAAGTTCCTTCAAGTCATCAGGTATTCCCTCGATTTCTTGGACACTGCCCTTGTGGCGTAGAATTTCGTCCTTCATTTCAAGAGACCATAAGTCACGGTTGATTAGGTCATTAACCAAATGCTTGTTCAGAACAATGAACTCTCCAGATAGTGTTCTTCTGACATATAGGTTCGAAGTGAAAGCTTCGAAACATTCGTTGTTACCAAGAATTTGACTTGTTGACGCAGTCGGCATAGGCGCAACCATCAATGAGTTACGTAGACCATGTTTCATGATGTCTACTTTCAGAGTATCCCAATCCCAGCGACCTGAGTGTTCGGTTACTCCCCAAAGGTCAGGTTGTAGAATTCCTTGGCTAGCAGGTGAGCCTTCAAAGGTAGAGTATGGTCCTTCTTCCTTAGAAGCGTCCATACTAGCAGTGCAAGATGCGAAGTAAATAGTCTCGAAGATTTCACGGTTTAGTTCACGTGCTTCAGGAGACTCAAAGCCCATTTTAAGCATAGCAAAAGTATCTGCTAGGCCTTGGACACCTAGACCGATTGGACGGTGGCGCATGTTGGAGTTCCTTGCTTCGATTACCGGGTAATAGTTGACATCTATTACACGGTTTAGATTCCCTGTAGCGTGATAAGTAACATCAAACAACTTCTGGTGATCAAAGGTTCCATTTACCACATCGACAAACTTTGGAAGTGCTATAGATGCAAGGTTGCAAACCGCTACTTCATCAGGAGCGGTATATTCCATAATCTCAGTGCAAAGGTTCGATGAACGAATTGTACCGAGGTTTTTCTGGTTAGATTTCTCATTACAAGCATCTTTGTAGAGCATGTAAGGGGTTCCTGTCTCTATCTGAGACTGAGTAACTGCATCCCATAATTCACGGGCTTTGATTGTTCTGCGGGCTTTTCCTTCGGACTCATACTTTGCGTAAAGAGCACGGAACTCATCACCATATGTATCGAAAAGTCCAGGGCATTCATTAGGGCAGAATAGTGACCATTCAGCATTTGCCTCGACACGCTCCATGAATAGATCTGGAGTCCAAAGTGCGTAGAATAGATCACGAGCTCGCATTTCTTCCTTGCCGTGATTCTTACGAAGGTCTAGGAATTCGAAGATATCAGGGTGCCAAGGCTCTAGGTAGACCGCAATACTTCCTTTGCGCTTGCCGCCACCTTGGTCGACATAACGTGCTGTATCATTGAATACACGAAGCATTGGTACCAATCCATTGGAATGTCCATTGGTTCCTTTGATGTATGAGCCCTTGGAACGGATTTGATGAATCGATAGGCCGATTCCACCCGCTGATTTAGAGATACGAGCACACTGCTTCAATGTATCATAAATTCCATCTAGAGAATCATCTTGCATTGTAAGCAAGAAACAAGAAGACATCTGTGGCTTTGGGGTTCCTGAATTGAATAATGTAGGTGTAGCGTGAGTAAACCATCCTTCGCTCATCAAATCATAGGTCTCCAATGCCTTCTCGATATTGGCATGGTGGATTCCAACTGCAACACGCATTATCATGTGCTGTGGCC
>Ga0209091_10001441_pt1 | contig 20825 bp, 20 predicted proteins | sample ArcticOcean_MG_C_6_FD_187438 | JGI IMG/M metagenome (GOLD analysis project Ga0209091, IMG submission 187438) | Marine microbial communities from western Arctic Ocean - ArcticOcean_MG_CB8_128 (SPAdes) (version 2) | ecosystem: Environmental > Aquatic > Marine > Oceanic | place: Arctic Ocean...
CTCTGCTGGAGCTTCTGCTGCCGCTGGAGCTGCTTCTTCTGCTGGAGCTTCTGCTGCCTCTTCGGCTGGAGCTTCTGCTGCTGGAGCTGCTTCCTCTGCTGGAGCTTCCTCTACTACTTTTAAAGCTGCCTTATCGGAAAGCTTTTTTAAACGCTTGGCTTCTTTTAATGCGTGTCTTTGTTCTGTTTGCTCTGGTGTTTCAGCGTTTCGCTTCAATAAGGTAGTCACTCTATCACTCAGTTGCGCACCTTGCGAAATCCAAAAATCCACCCTTTCTTGATCAATTTCTAAACGGACCTCTTGACCTGAAGCTATTGGATTAAAGTATCCGACCTTCTCTATAAACCTTCCATCTCTAGGTTTACGAGAGTCTGCGACACGTATATGAAAGAAAGGTCTCTTTTTGACCCCTGCTCGAGCTAAACGGATAGTTAACATTTATTAAAGTATTCCTCTTATGTTAGAAAAGGCGCACATTCTAAGGTATAAAAAGCTGCTTTCAACTAAAATATTTACTTCTTTCGATTTTTATCGCTGAGACCAATGAGTTATAATGAAATTTAATAGATATATTTTTGAAACTTCTTGTACATTCTGCACACCACTACAGCCCTAAAAGCTCTTATTAATTGAACGAAATACCTCTTTGGATAATGTTCAGCTCGATAGGAGTGCTTATTCTCTTGTCTGCTTTCTTTTCAAGTGCTGAAACTAGCATGATGGCTATAAACCGCTATCGTTTAAAGCATCTTGTCAAAACAAGAAATAAATCTGCGAGAAGAGTAACAAAATTACTCCAAAGGACAGACAGACTTTTAGGATTAATCTTAATAGGCAATAATTTTACTCATACTCTCGCAACAGCTTTAGCCACAGTAATAGCTATTAGGATATGGGATGAGAATGCTGTTTTGGCAGTAACAGTCTTCATGACAATAATAATGATAATATTTGCTGAAGTGATGCCTAAAACAATAGCAGCTCTGAAGCCAGAAAGTATTGCTTTTCCTGCTTCATATATCTTAAAGCCGTTATCAAAGCTATTTAGTCCATTAGTAACCTTAGTAAGTCTTGTTTCAAATAATGTTACTAAATTAATTGGTATAAACTTAGAAGAGCCTATCAATGAAGAACTAAGACCAGAAGAACTCCGAACACTTCTAGAAACATCTGGTGTACCAGAACATCAACAAAAAATGTTAATTGGAATACTTGAAATGGACTATCTTTCAGTAAATGATGTAATGGTCCCAAGAAATGAAGTAGTGGGTATTGACTTAGACGATCCTCTTGATGTGATTATCAAAAACTTACAAGAAACTGACTTTACCTATATTCCTTTTTTCAAAGACTCAATAGATAACGTAATTGGTTTTTTGACTGTAAATCGTAAAGCAGATTTTTTTAGTAACGGCACAATTAACTTAGAAAATCTTATTCATGAACTTGAAGAACCAATATTTATTCCAGAAAATACTTCACTTAATAAACAACTGGCAAATTTCCAATCTGTTGATACCCGCGTAGGATTAATCGTAGATGAATATGGAGATATAGAAGGCCTTATTACATTAAGAGATATTCTCGAAGTAATAATTGGAGAGATTGCTTCAGGTTCAATAGAAAAAATGGATATCATGCCTCAAACAGACGGCTCTTATTTGATAGAAGGCAATGTGATGTTAAGAGAGATAAATTCAAGAATTGATTGGAATCTTCCTATTGATGGCCCTAAAACACTTAGTGGACTGATTCTTGAAACTGTTCAATCTATTCCTGAAAAAAATGTAGGTATATCAATACAAGGCTATAGATTTGAAACAATACTTATAAAAGATAATGTGGTTAAAATAGCTAAGGCTGAAAAAATAGAATTAAATCTAGATGATGAAGAATTAGATGAGGAGTAAAAATGTTTGAAGAATTTTTAAATTTGATTACGGAAACCTGGCAAGTGGGAATTAGGGGCATTGGGCTCAGCGATCTAATTGCGTGTTTGGCGATAATAATCGGATCACTAGTTGCAAGAACACTTTTGAATACTGTAGTTATAGATAGGATAGCTAAACTGGCTGACAACACAGAGTCAGAATTTGATGATGAAATAGTTGAATCTCTAAGAACTCCCTTTGGAGTAATACCTATAGCTTTTGGATTTTATTTGATCACTGCCTACCTTCCCCTGACAGGGTCATTGGATCTTATTGCAACTAACTTGGTAAAGATGATTGTTATTTATACCATCTTTAGTGCTCTTGCTAACATCACTAGGCCATTATTTTCCTTATTAGGTGACAGTACCTGGATGACACCGGCTATGAGCACTTGGTTAACAAGGGTTTCAGGAGTGATGATTTGGATTGTTGGTATAACAATGATGCTTGATGTCTGGGGAATTGAGATAGGCCCCATTATTGCTGGATTAGGTTTGTTTTCCGTTGCTGTCGCTTTAGGTGCACAAGATATGTTTAAAAATATCATTGCTGGTATCTTCATAATAAGTGAAAAAAGGTTTCAACCGGGCGATAGAATTCGTATAGGTGATGGGCTTCATGGTTTTGTAGAAAGTATCGGATTCCGCTCTACTCAAGTTAGACTCTTTGACTCATCACCAGTTTTTGTTCCAAATACCGATCTATCTGATGCTCAAGTCATTAACCACCAGAATATGAACTACAGAAGAATAAGTTGGACTATAAACGTTTTATACAGCACTAAGGCAGATCAGCTAAGAAATATATGTGACCAAATTACTGACTACCTAAATACGAGCGATGATTTTACTATTAATCCAGGGCAGGAAAACTTTGCTAAAGTTTCTGAATTGGGTTCTAGTTCAATTGACATAACAATCCTTTGTTATTTAGAAGTCATAGGCTATACAAAATTCTCCCAAGTAAAGCAGGACCTAATTCTAAAAATCATGGAAATAGTCTCTGAAAATGGCTCTGATTTTGCTTTCCCAAGCAGGTCTCTTTATGTTGAAACAATGCCAGAATAAAATACCTAAAAATATAAAAAGGGGCTAGAGCCCCTTTTTTTTTATTCTTAAAAGTTATAAATAATAAGAGACACTAGATAACAGAACTGTCAAAACTAAACCAGAGCTTATTACCCCTCTTACTGAAGCGATAAAAGAAAATAGCTTTCCCCAAATAGCATTCATTTCTATTATCAGTATTATTGCTGTACCTAGTAAAAGGCCTGTTGTTAAATTTAAACTACCGTTCAATATAAATAGTTCAGACAACGAGCCAGCTCCGGGTCCATGGACTGAAGAAAGCATAAAGTAAAGCATGGCAAAAGAGAAAAGTGTATTTGTTCTCGAAGCTAACAATGCTTTTGGTCCTGCAATGGCAGCATCACCTTCCTTTAAGCCAATGACTATCTTTTGATTGGGCCAAATGATTCCCCAAACGTTGAGCATCATTAATGTTCCCATTAAAGCTCCTAAGATAATTCCTTCATTAAGACGGCCTGAAATCGCTTCTAAAAGATATAGGCCTGTCAGGAAAGTAAAGAATGCAGCCCATCTAAACCACCACAAAGCATTTGGTACTAATTTTTGAGTAGCATCACTTTTAGCATCTGCAGTTGCTTCTTTAAAATATTCTCCTTGAACAAAATTAAAATAATAAAGCAGACCTATCCAGGCTATTCCAAAAAGAACGTGACCCCATCTAAACAAAAATTCAATTAACAATTCCATAAAGGTTCCCCTAATTTTCTTTAATGATACAAGATAAGAGGTGAGTAAGAAATATATTTGAGACAAGAAAAAAGCCCCGAAGGGCTTTGTTCTTTTTTACATCATGCCGCCCATGCCGCCCATGTCCATTCCAGGAGGCATTCCGCCAGGCATTCCGCCCGCTCCGCCTTCTTCTGGAGCATCAGCAATCATAGCTTCAGTTGTGATCATAAGTCCGGCTACAGAACCAGCTGCTTGAAGAGCTGTTCTTGTGACTTTAGCTGGGTCAAGAATTCCCATCTTTATCATGTCGCCATACTCACCCGTACCAGCATTAAAACCAAAATTGCCTTCTCCAGCTTTAATTTTGTCTAAAACAACGGATGCTTCTTCACCGGCATTTGCAGTTATCTGCCTTATAGGAGATTCCATTGCCCTTAGAGCAATATTAATACCAACATTCTGGTCTTCGTTATCACCTTCCAAGCCAACAATTTTTTGCTGTGCTCTAATAAGAGCAACTCCACCACCAGCTACAACACCTTCTTCAACCGCAGCTCTAGTAGAATGCAATGCATCTTCAACGCGTGCTTTTTTCTCTTTCATTTCAATTTCTGAACCAGCACCAACTTTAATTACAGCAACTCCACCAGCCAATTTAGCTACACGTTCTTGTAGTTTTTCTCTGTCATAGTCGGATGAAGTGTCTTCAATTTGAGCCCTTATCTGATTAACCCTTCCGGAAATACCATCAGGTGACCCAGCGCCGTCGATAATAGTAGTGTCTTCTTTATTCAATTCCACTTTCTTCGCTTGACCTAGATCTTCAATAGTTGCTCCCTCAAGAGAAAGTCCTACTTCTTCAGAAATTACGGTTCCACCAGTAAGAATAGCAATATCTTCCAACATAGCTTTTCTTCTGTCTCCAAACCCAGGAGCCTTACATGCTGCAACTTTTACCACACCGCGCATGTTGTTCACGACTAGTGTTGCCAATGCTTCACCTTCAACATCTTCAGCTACAACCAGCAAAGGCCTTCCCGCTTTTGCAACAGCCTCTAATAATGGTAGAAGATCTCTGATATTGGATATTTTCTTGTCATGCAAAAGTATGAAAGGGTCTTCTAAGTCAGCAGTCATTCTTTCTTGGTTATTTATGAAGTAAGGAGAGAGGTAACCTCTATCAAACTGCATACCTTCAACGACTTCTAATTCGTTTTCTATTCCAGAACCTTCTTCGACCGTTATAACACCTTCTTTACCTACTTTTTGCATAGCCTCTGCGATAATCTCTCCCACAGCAGTATCGCTGTTAGCTGAAATAGTCCCAACCTGAGCAATGGCTGTATCATCTTCACAAGGTTCTGCAGCGTCTTTTAAAGTTTCTACTGCAGCAGCAACTGCTTTATCTATGCCTCGTTTTAGATCCATAGGATTGAATCCTGCTTGAACTGATTTCAAGCCTTCATTAACGATAGATTGAGCTAACACTGTAGCTGTAGTTGTTCCATCACCAGCTTCATCTGAAGTTTGAGAAGCTACGCTTTTAACCATCTGAGCTCCCATGTTTTCAAACTTATCTTTTAACTCTATTTCTTTAGCAACGGAAACTCCGTCCTTAGTTACAGTTGGTGCACCAAATGATTTATCAAGAATTACGTTTCGCCCTTTTGGACCTAATGTAACTTTAACTGCATCTGAAAGAATGTTGACACCGGCCAACATGCCTTGACGCGCAGCATCACTAAATTTGACTTCTTTTGCCATTTTAAATTCCTCTTTTTATTATATTATTTATCAATTACGCCAAGAATATCTTGTTCGTTTAGAACAACAAGTTCATCGCCATCTACCTTTACTGTGTTACTTCCTGCGTATTGACCGAAGACAACTAAATCGCCTTCTTTAACTGCAACAGCCTGTAATTCACCATTCTCTAAACTTTTACCAGGTCCGACTGCAAGCACTTCACCTTGTGAAGGTTTTTCTGCTGCCGATCCAGGAAGAACTATTCCACCTTCAGAGGTTTGTTCTTCATCAGTGCGCTTTACTAAAACGCGATCTCCCAATGGTCTAAATTTCATTCGGTTATCTCCAATATTTATTAATCCAATTAACATTTAAGTTAAAAGGTCGGTCATTCTAATTCAGAATTTTCTGAGGTCAATGAGCAATCTCTAAAACTTGTTAACTTTAACTAATTTTGGGCTTAATCAATAAAATTCAACCCCTTATCAAGAAAATTATTTATCTTTATCAAATTCACCTTCAATCCAATCTTGTTTTGCTTCACTTTTTCTTTCATTTACAACCTCAAAAGGCCTAAGATTATTTAAAAAAACTTTTAATAGAATTCTTCTTGTCAAAGGTACGAGGCATAAAAAACCAAAGATATCCGTTATAAAGCCTGGCGTAAGCAACAAAGCACCTCCTATGGCAAGAAATATACCAGTTATTATTTCTTCAGCAGGGAGTTGAGCCATCCCAAGTTTGTTTTTGGCATTCATTAAGGTTCTAAAGCCTTGAACTCTCAATAAAGCAACACCGATTAACGCAGTTAATAAAACTAATAAGACAGTGTTAAGGGCGCCGAGATTACCTCCAACTTTTATCAGAACATACATCTCTAATATAGGTAAAACTATAAAAGAAGGTAATAAATATCTCATATCTTTATTCTTGGGATGAAAACGAAATAAACAACCATTCCTAAGAGATCTGCAAGAAGATCAAATAACTCAGCAGACCTGTAAGGTAAATTGTACTGAACTATCTCAATCCCCAAGGCAAATAAAAATAAGCATGCAATAAGACCAAAGTGGACCTCTAAAGGCCTGGTAGTAGATAGGTCTAAAAAAGTCATTAAAATAAAAAAAGCTAAGAAATGAAATGCCTTATCCAAATAAGGTACATCGCTGCCTCCTGAGGAAGGTATAAATGCCAGATAACTGATTAATAGCACTAGTATTATGAATATAGTTCTATATAAATTAATCACGTTGAAAATTTCCTCTAGAGTAATAAAGCAGCAAAATAATGCATGGCAGGGTTAAAAAAGAAGTGATTATGAAAAAAATCATCCACCCATAATCGTTGCCGTATAAATTTTTAAAATAATCAGCAATCAGACCGGAAAAACCACTAAAAATCTTTCCAGGAAGCATCATAAATGAGGTTAATAATGCATATTGCACAGCGGTGTATTTTTTTGAAACTAAACTGGTTAAGAAGGTAATGTTAGCTGTTCCAACAACACCTGCTGCCAAACTATCAAGCCCCACCACAAAGCCTAAAAGAGTAAGATCTTTTTCTAAAATTGCCACTGAAGAAAAAGATAAATTTGTAAACATGACCAGAAAAGCCCCTATTATAAGAGTTGTTTTTACGCCAACTTTTTTTATAAGAAGCCCTCCTAAAAAGAACCCTACTATAGAAGCCGCTACAGCCACTATCTTTACTATGTAACCTATTTCCTTAAGCGTATATCCACTATCTAGGTAAAAAGGACTGGCCATGGGCCCCATAACAATATCCGTTAATCTGTACGTAGCAATAATCATAAGAAGCAATGAAGACATATAAATACCAAATCTCGAAACGAAGTCTCTTAGCGGCTCTATAAATGAACTCTTAAAAGTTAACTTTTCTAATTTCTGATTTAAGACTTCTGGGCAAATGGAGGCGCCAATAACGCCTATCATCATGAAGACCGCCATCAGCTGATAAGTTAATCTCCAACCATAATCAGCGGCAAATATTAAAGCGAATGAACTCGCTACTAAGATCGCCATTCTGTAGCCAAATTGATAGCTAGCAGCTAAATTTCCTTGCTCACTTAATTCAGCCACTTCTATTCTAAAAGCATCAATTGCAATGTCCTGTATTGAACCTGCAAAGGCAACTAAGAAAGCAAAAAAGGCAAAAAGGTATAAATCTTCAATGGGGTCTGTAATTGATAGTAAAAAAAGACTGCTTACGATTACTGATTGCATTAAATAGATCCAACTTTTTCTTGAACCCATTCTGTTAAGTACTGGAATTGAAAAGTTATCTACTATTGGTGCCCACAGGAATTTAAGAGAATAAGTAAGTACTATCCAAGCAAAGAAGCCTATAAGAGTTAATTCAATTCCAACGTCCCTCAACCAGACTCCGAGGGTTGAAAAAATTAGAATGTATGGCAATCCGGAAGAAAACCCTAAACTGCCAAGCGAAACATTCTTCAGCATAAAAAAACCAATTACTAATCTCTAAAGTTTATAAACTGAAGCGGCATATCGTAATTTTGGTCTTTGACTATTTGAATAACTTGTTGCAATTCATCTCTTTTTTTTCCCGTTATTCTAACGCTATCACCTTGTATAGCCGCCTGAACTTTAATTTTGGATTGCTTAACCAGGGAAGTAATTTTTTTTGCCAACTCTTTATCGATTCCTTGCCTCAAGGTTATTGGTTGACGCGCCACACCGGTTGCTTGCTCTATCTCTCCTGCTTTAAGAGTCTTTATATCAATTCCTCTTTTAGTTATAGATTCATTTAATATTGGTAGCATTTGATGAATCTGGAATTCTTCTTTGGCAGATAACAAAATATTTTTATCCTCAATTTTAAATTCAGCACCAGTGCCTTTAAAATCAAAACGGTTTTGTAACACTCTATTAGCCTGGTCCACGGCATTGGTAACTTCATGAGAATCTAATTCAGATTTAATATCAAAAGAAGCCATAATTTTTTCCTTTTACTTATTTTAAGCTAACTTTAGTTTAGGCATTAAGTGAAAACTAAAGAAGTTTTTTTAATTATATACTTGTATCATTACATTTGTGGTGCCAAAAGAAATTTTGGATAAACGGGAAACTGGTTTAAACCCAGTGCTGCCCTCGCAACGGTAAATAGAAGAGCTTTTAACATGTGTCACTGTGAAAACGGGAAGACGTTGAAAACTATAAAAACTTCTTAAGCCCGGATACCGGCCTCATAAAATATAATTTTTAATAATTACGAAGGGTGATTTTATGAATAAAATAAACTTAGGTTTATTAATTTTCTTCTGTGCCTCTTTTATCTACTCGAATGACAACAAAAGTCAGTTTGATGAAGTCATTACTGTCGCTTCAAAGTTACCAAAGGAAAACTATAAAATTCCTGCAACGGTTGATAGCGTTTCTAAAAAAGACTTAGAGATATTCCAACCATCAAGTGTGCTAGGTTTTCTTAGGAATAACTTGGCAATTGATTCAAGCAGTAACGGAGGGCCGGGTCAGCTGGCCTCTTTCTTCCTTAGAGGATCAAATAGCAACCATAGTATAGTCAAAATTAATGGCGTTAAGATAAACCCATCTACTGCTGGAGGAGCTTCTGTCTATAATCTTGATACAAATCTAATTTCAAAAATTGAGATCGGTTCAGGCCCTTTTTCATCTATCCATGGCTCACAAGCTATCGGTGGGATCATTAGCATTTCGACTAAAGACAGAACCCTTCAAGACTCTGTGTCAATAGGATTTGGTGCTGGTCCAGATAATTATCACAAGGAATACCTACGAGGGAATCTGGTAAAAGAGAATGCTTCAGTCAATGTCATTGCCGTTAACAACAAAACAACGGGGTTTCCCGTCTTAAGTAATTCAACTCTCAATAGAGGCTATGAAAACCATAGTATTGCCGGAGACATTAGTTATGGTTATAAAAGCTTAGATACATCTCTTTCGTTTTGGTCTTCAAAAGGGACAACAGAATATTTAGTATTTGGCAGTCCCGTTTCACAGGATTATAAGAATGAAGCCTTTGCTGCTGATTTTAAGCTAACAACTAAACAGAACTATTACATCTTAGTTAATATCAATTCATCTGAAGATCTAATCAACCAAAACAATGAGAACTACTTGGGTATTCTTGATCTTACTCAAACGGAAAGGAGATCTTATGAACTATTAGTTCATAAAGAATTAAAAAATCTTTTTTCTTATTCAATTGGTCTCGAATCAGAAAGTGAAGATGTTAATTATTCAAGCTATGGAACGAACTTCAGGAAGGATCTTGCTACTAAAGCTCATTTTGGAACCTTTGAATGGGAAAAAGACAGAAGTTCTTGGATAGCTTCTGTAAGAGAGTCAGATCATGACCTCTACGGTAATCAATCTTCTTGGAATTTAGGGTTCTTACATCAGCTAACCGGACCATGGTCTCTCTACTTAAACTCCGGTTCTGCTTTTAGATCTCCCAATAGCGCAGAGCTCTATGGCTTTGGTTCTAATCAAGAACTTCTTCCTGAGGTATCAAAAAGTCGTGAGATAAGCCTTAGCCAAGTTAAAAAGAACAGTGCTTTAAAATTTGTTACATTCAAAACAAGCACCTCAAATCTTATCAATTTTGATTACAGGGATTATATTTTAAAGAATATAGAAGAGGCATCGAATTCTGGAATAGAGGTCAGATACAAATGGATCAATAATCTTGTAAATGGAAGCTTCATATTAAGGAAACAAAATCCTCAGGATCAAAATCACAATCAATTACTAAGGAGGTCCAAACTATCATCCAGTTTGAATCTAAGTAGGAATATTTCTGGTTATGAATTTAGTTTCAATGTATCAGCTTTTGATAGAAGAGAGGATTTCGGCGGAATAAGCCTTCCCGGTTATGCATTAATTAATATTGCATCGAAAAAGAATTTTACTGAAAATATCAGTCTTTCAGTAAAAATTGAGAACCTATCCGATAAAGATTATTTTACAGCTGCTACTGGTAATGGCTATTATCTTAACCAAGGTAGGTCTTTGTGGCTAAAAGTTGCATATGATTTGAGGTAAATTTTTGACTAAAAGAATAACTAAGGTAACTACAAAAACAGGAGATGACGGCACAACTGGAATGGCTGATGGGTCTCGTCTCTCTAAATCGAGCGCGCTAATAAGTGCCATAGGTGAAATAGATGAGCTTAATTCATGGATAGGTCTCTTAGCATCGTCTTCAAGTCTAAATAAAGAAATAGAATTATTAAGAAAAATACAGAATGACCTTTTTGACATTGGAGGTTGTTTGGCCATGAGATCTCGAATTGGGCTTGATGAGAGAAAAATAGAATGGCTTGAAGAAAGAGTTAATGAACATAACAAAGAATTACCTTCGCTAGATAATTTTATCCTTCCAGGAGGCCATAAAGATTCTTCGAAAGCTCAGATTATTAGAGCGGTATGCAGGAGATCAGAAAGAGCCTTAGTTCTGGCTAGTGAGACAGAATTAATAAATGTAAATTGTATTATTTACATCAACAGGCTTTCTGATTTTCTATTTGTTCTTGCTAGGAAAATTAATATTGACTCTGGAGAAGAGGAAATACTTTGGGAGCAAACCTAAGAAACTAAACTAGATCTGAATCTAGACCAATCAAAAGATTCACCCGGATCCGTTTTCCTTTCTGGTGCTATATCAGAATGACCAACGATGTTGTCAACAATTATTCTTGGATAAGCCTTCATTAAAGAAAGTGTTACTTCTTTAAGGCTTTCATATTGCTTGGTCGTGTAATCAATGGAATCCGTTCCTTCCATTTCTACGCCTATAGAAAAATCATTGCAGTTTTCTTGCCCTTGATAGCAGGAAATACCAGCGTGCCATGCATTTTTGTTGAAAGGAACAAACTGAGTAACCCTGCCTCTCCTGTCAATCAGTAAATGACTAGACACTTTTAGATTTTTTATTTCTTCAAAATATTTATCAGCGGATACATCAAGTTTATTCTGAAAGAAATCAACTATATGAGCTCCTCCAAAGCGACCAGGCGGTAAACTTATATTATGAATCACCACAAGTATCACTTGAACGCCAGGTGGTCTTGCAGAGCAATTCGGTGATTCCCTGAACTCTGCCGAAGTTATTAAATGATTTGTAATTTCAGTCAAGGCCAACTACCTATTGTAATTTTTTTCTTTTTGCATGATGAAAGGCTTGCCTTTCTTCTTGTTTTTCTTCATGAACGCTTTGATTTCTCTTCGTTCTATAGCTCCGTTAGAATCAGAATCCATTCTAGAAAAAGTTTCTTTTGCAGGAGCAAGAAATTCTTTTATTGTGATATTTTCATTTCCGTCTGAATTTAAATTTTGAAATGAGTGATCTTTTGCTACTTTTGGAGCTATGTCTTTAGCAGCAGATAGCTCTTTTTTATCAATATTTTGATCTTGGTTTACGTCTAATTTTAAGAATATTTTTTCTGCAACCAGTCTTTCATCCTGACTTTTATTAAATTTAGACATTCTTGAAGGTCTTGGCTGCTTATTTGCTCCAGAGATAAATTCTTTCTTGGATATCTTCTCATCATCATTTATATCTAAAAAGCTGAAACGGCCGCTTGTTTTCTTCCTTGGTGGTCTAAATTTCTTTAAAGAAAATTCAGAATAAGTAAGAACTCCATCTGAATCTGAGTCCATATTCTGAAAAATCTTTTTTGGTTTATGACTGTATTCTTTAAAGCTAATAGCTTTATTTCCATCTCTATCCATTTTCTTCAAGTCCGACAGTCTTTCTCTGGGATCCGACAGAATTGAGAATGAAGTTAAGACAATTATTGATGTTAATAAATATTTCATATATTTAATCCTTGTTGTATAAAGTTTAGACTTATCTAACTTATAAAAGTTCGAAATATAATGCAAGGCAAACTAAAAGGGACGTTTAACGACCTCTTAAACCTTTTGGCAATCTAAAAGAAATCCCCTCATCCACCCTTTCTTCTTCCCCATAAAGAGAGCAGTTATATTTATCTTGCAATAATGCGACCAATTCTCTCACCAGGTGCTCTGGTGCAGAAGCACCAGAAGTGATGCCTATTACCGACCTTCCTGCAAGCCATTTATGATCTAAATCTTCCATAGAATCTATGAGATATGAATCAACACCACCGCGCTCTGCTATCTCTCTCAATCTATTAGAATTTGAGCTATTAACAGAACCGATCACTAAAACAAGATCACACTCTAAGGCTAGTTGTTTTACAGAATCCTGTCTGTTTTGCGTTGCATAGCAGATATCATTTGTTTTGGGGCCATGGATCTCAGGAAATCTTGTTTTTAAAGAATCCATTATTGCTTGAGTGTCATCAATAGATAAAGTTGTTTGAGTGACGTAAGCAAGGTTCATGGGATTAGCTATTTCTAATTCACTAACGTCTTCAACACTTTCCACTAAATGAATTGAGCCTCCAAAACTATCATCGAACTGACCCATTGTACCTTCTACTTCTGGGTGATTTTGATGACCTATCAATATGCATTCATAGCCGAGTTTAGAATATTTAATAACCTCTGCATGTACTTTGCTTACTAAAGGACAAGTAGCGTCATAAATTTCAAGATGTTTTTCTTTCGAATCCTTTTGAACCACTTTAGACACGCCGTGGGCACTGTAGATTACAGTCTCACCCGTAGGCACTTCTTCTATCTCTTCAACAAAAATAGCCCCTAAGGACTTTAGTTCATTAACTACTGTTTTGTTATGGACCACTTCATGCTTTACGTATACGGGAGATCCTTTCTGCTCTAGAACTTTCCTAACTATCTCTATGGCTCGGTCTACACCTGCACAAAATCCGCGAGTATTTGCTAGTCTAATTTGCATCAGCTTCTTTATTTTCTCCTATGAAAATAATATATATTAAATATAACGTAACTCCGATAGTTATGTAGCTGTCTGCGAAGTTAAAAACGTAAAAAGAGTAGTTTTGATAAAAAACGTGAATGAAATCTACTACGTACCCTAAAAATATTCTGTCTATAAGATTGCCTGCTCCGCCACAGAAGATTAAAACTAGGGCTAAAGATTCATAAGCGCTTAAATTCTTTTCCTTTAATAATATTCTAGCCAGATAAAATAAAACTCCTGCTACAAGGGTAGATAAAATCCACCTTCCCCAAAGTCCATTATCATCAAATAGGCTAAAAGCAATTCCGGTATTAAAAATTAAAGTTAGATCTAAAAAAGACAGTAAAGGGAAAGAAGCTCCTTCATCTAAGGCGGAAGTTATTAAGATTTTACTTAGTTGATCTAAGCCTACTAAAATAAAAAAAATTACAGAAATCTTAGAAAAACTCATAATTAAGCAAAGAGCCTAACCTCGCCATCTCCCTCTATATTATCAACGCATCTTTCACAAAGAGTTACGTGGTTAGCTATCTCACCAACTTCCTCTCTGCTATGCCAACAACGTTCACACTTATTATGCTTAGTCTTTCTCACCGCAACCCTAAGGCCATCCAGTTCAGTTGAGTCGCCCTTTTCTTCAAAATCAAAAACTTGCGCATCAGAAGTGATGAAAACAAACCTCAATTCATCAGAGAATTTATCCAGTAAGGCTCTAACCTCAGTCGAACAAAATAAATCTATTTCAGCTTCTAAGGCCGAACCAATAACTTCTTTATTTCTTGATGCTTCTAGTACTTTATTAACTTCAGCGCGTATTAGAAGAACTTCGTTCCATTCTTCGTCGGTTATAGTCATTTCTACTTTTGAATCACTCCATTCATTAAACCATTCCAAAAGGTGCACGGATGGTGAGCCAGGTTTGTGTAACTGCCAAGCTTCTTCGGCAGTAAAACTTAAGATGGGAGAGATCCACCTAAGTAAGGCCTCTAAAATAAAATACAATGCAGTTTGACAAGATCGTCTAGCTTCAGAGTCTTTCTTACTGGTGTAAAGTCTATCTTTCAAGATATCTAAATAAAAACCACCCAACTCATTTGCACAGAAATTATGAATCTTCTTAAAAGCTTGATGAAACTGATATTTATCAAAATCATTCATCACTTCGATTTGCAAACTCCTTGTTTTTTCAATCATCCACTTGTCGAGTTGGGTCATTCTTTCAATGTCTATGGCATCTGATTCATAATTAAAATCATTAATGTTACCTAAAAGAAACCTAATGGTATTTCTAATTCTGCGATAAGAATCAGATGATCTCTTGAGAATCTCATCCGATACGACCATTTCATTCCTATAATCAGTTGAAGCTATCCATGATCGTAAAACATCAGCCCCCAGGGAGTCCCATACTTTTTGAGGAGAAATAACATTACCAATAGATTTTGACATTTTCTTGCCATCAGCATCAACAACAAAACCATGTGTTAAAACTGATTTATATGGAGGAACATCATTCAAAGCAATACTAGTCAGTAAAGAAGACTGAAACCAGCCTCGGTGCTGATCAGAACCTTCTAAATAAAGATCAGCTGGAAATTGCATCTCAGTGTTATTTAACACGCAAGCATGAGTAACGCCTGAATCAAACCATACGTCTAGTGAATCACTAATTTTATCGTATTGATCGGCATTATTGACCACAGATGAACAATCCAAATTATGCCAAGCATCTATGCCATTTTCTTCAACGAGCTTCGCTACTTCTTCAATAAGATGATCTGTTTCTGGGTGCAACTCACCTGTATCTTTATGAACTAATAATGGAATAGGAACACCCCAAGACCTCTGCCTAGAAATACACCAATCCGGTCTATTCTCTAACATACTTGCCATGCGAGATTTTCCCCATTCAGGCTCCCAATTAACATTTTCTATAGATTCTTTTGCCGTCTTTAGCAAATTATTATTGGTCATCCCGATAAACCATTGAGGTGTGGCCCGGAACATTAGCGGAGACTTATGCCTCCAACAATGAGGATAACTATGCTCATATTGTGCCTCAGCAAGCAAAGCTCCGTTTTCTTTTAATACTTCTATTATCTTCTCATTGGATTTAAAAACAAACATGCCAGAAACATGCTCTACGTCTTCCATAAAAGTTCCGTTACTCTTAACAGGGCTAAGGACCTCTAAGCCATTCTCCAATGCAACACCGTAATCTTCTAGCCCGTGCCCAGGTGCAGTATGAACAATACCCGTTCCAGCTTCAGTAGTTACGTGATCACCTGTAATAATTAAAGATTGCCTCTCTAAATAAGGATGCTTGGCATTTAAACCTTTCAGATCTTGACCTAAACAAGTTCCTTTAACTGTATGGTTAGAAGTACCGAGACGTTCTAAAGTTTGCTCTATTAGATCTTTACCAACAACATAGTTGGCTACCCTTGAATTTATCTCAAGTTCAACTAAACAATATTCAAAGTTTTTATTAACTGTTAGAGCAAGGTTTCCAGGCAGCGTCCATGGAGTTGTTGTCCAGCTTGCGACAAAACAATCCTCTTTTACATTCGTTCCAAAGACCTTGTTGATTAGGTTGTTCTCAATAGGAAAGGCAAAATCTATAGAGTGTGAAATCTTATCTTTATACTCAACTTCAGCTTCGGCTAAAGCGGACGCACAATCAACACACCAATGAACTGGTTTTTCTCCTTGCTCTATAAAGCCTTTATTAATTATAGAACCCAATGATCTAATGATGTTCGCCTCAAAACCAAAGTCCATAGTGACGTAAGGCTTGTCCCAGTTACCAAAAATACCCAGCCTTTTAAAGTCTTTTTTTTGTATATCAATCTGACTATTTGCGTATTTTCTGCAAGCATCCCTGAATTCTTCTGCCGTTACCTTTTGACCAACTTTTCCTATTTTCTTTTCTACGTTCAATTCAATGGGTAAGCCGTGACAATCCCAACCCGGCGTGTAGGGAACATCTTTTCCATTAAGAGTTTGAGATTTAATAACAATATCTTTCAATACTTTATTAACGGAATGTCCTAGATGTATCTCGCCATTTGCATAAGGAGGCCCATCATGCAAAATAAATTTTTCACGTCCTTTTCTGGAATTACGGATTTGCTGGTTTAGATCTATGCCTTCCCAATAATCCAACATTTTAGGCTCACGATTGGGCAGGTTAGCCTTCATAGCCAACTCTGTTTTAGGAAGATTTAAAGTGTCTTTATAGTCAGTCATAGTCGATTTTGGGCACTTTAACTGAAATAAGCTTTTGCTGTTGAAATATCTTTAAAAATTTGTTCTTTTAAGGCATCTAAACCATCAAATTTCTTTTCATCCCTTACTTTCTCACAGAATTCAACAGTCAGTCTTTTAGAATAGATATTCCCTGAAAATTCTAAAAGGTGTACCTCCAATACTGGATGATCGCCGCCCACTGTTGGTCTAGTACCCATATTAGCAATGCCTCCGTACTCCTTACCCTCCAAAGTTACTTTAACAACATAAACACCTGCCAAAGGTAATTTATTCTTTGGTAGCCATAAATTTGCTGTAGGGACCCCAAGCTGAGTTCCTAGCTGCTGCCCATAAACAACCTTACCTGTATATGTGTATGGCCTGCCTAAAAGCTTCTTGGCCTCTTCAAAATTATTTTTTGAGAGAGCCTCTCTGATCCTTGTGCTACTCACTCTGGTTCCGTCCATCAAAAATGTTTCTGTGCTTTCAACGGCTATGTTGTTTCTTTTGCCCCATTCTTTTAGGAGCTCAAAGTCTCCTTCTCTGTTTGCACCAAACCTAAAGTCATCCCCTATTACTAATTTTTTTATTCCTAATTGAAGAAGTATTTGATTCATAAAGCCTTCGGGTGTCATGGACTTCAGTTGAGAATTAAACTTTAGAAAGAAACCGTAATCCACTTCAAGATCTCTTAATTTTAAAACTTTCTCAGACCAAGGAAAAAGTCTGGGTGGCTTTGAAGATTCTTTCCCTAGAACTTCTGCAAAAAACTCTTTAGCGTGGGGCTCTGTAAAAATAACCATCTTCGACCAATTATTCTTAAATGCTTCTTCTTTCATTTTTTTAATAATTTCTTGATGACCTAAATGTAAACCATCAAAATTTCCAATGGTTGCTATCGATGTTGCTTTTGGGTACCGAGATCTGAAAAGATCTATATTCTGACTTCCTCTAATTAAGTACATAATTAATTTGTTAAATCCTTTAAGCGTATACCCGAAGCCCAAAGAGTTATGAAATAAGCTGCCATGCTCGCAGCTAAGATAGCTAATAATCTTATGAAACGTTCTATTTCGTAAGAATTTCTCCAGACTTCAATATCTACATTAATAAGACCAACTGTTAGATAGAGGATTAAGGAAGCACAAATCAATCGAATGGAGAATAAAAACCATCCCTTTTCAAAACTGTATATGTTTTCTTTTCTTAAAAGATAAAGCAAAGCAGTAATGGTGAAGAAGGCAGATATAGAGCTAGCTAAAGCTAAACCAACGTGGTTATAACCCAGATGAAACCCTAATAACCAGGCTAGAAAACCATTTAGAACCATCGAGAATAATGCTACATAAACTGGTTTCTTTGGTTGCTGTCTTGCAAAAAATCCAGGAATTAGTACCTTGATTAGCATAAATGCCAGCAAACCAACAGAAAGAGCAATCAGACTTAAAGATGCATTATTTGAGTCTATAGCCGTGAATTCTCCTCTCTCAAAAAGTGTAATGATTATTGGCTCTGCAAGCATAATCAGTCCGATTACGGCCGGCATTCCAACTAAGAGTATTAATCTTATAGACCAATCCAAGGTTTTAGAAAATTCATCCTTACTGCCGGTGCTGTGCAAAGCAGATAGTTTTGGGAGAATAACCGTTCCTATAGCTATAGCAAATACTCCTAAAGGAAGTTGCATTAGGCGATCTGATACGTATAGCCAGCTTGGACTTCCTGTAGGAAGAAGAGATGCAAGTACAGTGTCTACTAGCATGTTGAGCTGACTAACTCCTCCTGCAATTATTCCAGGTACCATTAAATACATTACCCTTTTAACCCCTGGGTGCTTAAGATTTAGCTGAAACCTGGGCAAGAGACCTAATTTTATCAACGGCCAGATTTGTATGAGCACTTGAATGCATCCTGCAGCGAAAACCCCCCAAGCTATGGCATAAATAGGTACTTCTTGAGATGGCGCGATCCATATTGCTACCACCACTAAAGTAAGGTTATAAAATAATGGGGTTAAGGCAGGCAGAGAGAATCTTTCATAAGTGTTCATTATCGATCCAGATAATGCGACTAATGAGACAAAGAATAGGTAAGGAAAGGTAATTTGTAATATATCTATAGCCAGAGCTTTCTTTAATGGTTCTAAATAAAAACCAGGAGCAAAGATCATAACAAAAATTGGTGCTGCCAAAAAAGCAATGGTTGTAACAATTAGTAAAACTACACTTAAAGAAGCAAAGGTGTGGTTAATTAAGTCCTTAACTTCTGATTCTGATTTTTGTTGTTTGTATTCAGAGAGAATAGGCACGAAAGCTTGATTAAAAGCACCCTCTGCAAAAAGTCTTCTGAAGACGCTCGGTATCTTCATTACAACTACAAACGCATCTAATGCCACTCCTGCCCCTAAAAGACCTGTAAGAACAATGTCTCTTACTAGGCCTAACAGTCTGGAAAGAAAGGTCCAGAAACTAACTAGGCTACTGCTTATCAGTAGCTTAATTGATTTTTTTGGGGGAACGATTTTATTACTGCTTGAATTCAGTCTTCAGCCTCTTCATTATCATCAGAAGGTTTTAAATCTAAAGATACTGAATTTATACAGTACCTCAATCCTGTAGGCTGAGGTCCATCTGGAAATACATGACCTAAATGAGCCTCACATTCACTGCAATGAACTTCTGTTCGCATCATTCCTGCGGAAACATCTTCTTCTGTATTAACACTGGATACTGAGGATGGTTCCCAGAAACTTGGCCAGCCTGATCCGGAATCATACTTAGTTTCAGAGCTAAAGAGCTCAGTATTGCAAACAACGCAATGATAGGTTCCTGGCGTTTTAACTCCATCGTATTTCCCACTAAAGGCGGGCTCAGTCCCTTGATTTTGAGTCACGTAATATTCCTCAGGCGTTAGTTTAGTTTTTAAGTCTTCTTTTTTATCATTCATTTTTTATGCACTCATTGCTTTTAATAATACGTTCTTATATGAAGTCTCCAAACACATCTTATCTTCATAACCATTTTCTATCATCATGGAATGTGCTTTAGGAAGATTGTACCAAGGGCATCGAGTAAATAGGTGGTGCTCTAAATGATAATTTACATTATGAGGAACCATAAAAAATCTTGTCAAAACTGTTGATTTAGTCGTCCTAGTATTATCAAAGTCATTATTTCCAGGGGTAACAGCGTGTTCAGATATATTTCTAATTCTTATTATTAAACTGTAATAGGTAAATGAAGGAAGCCACCATAATAATAAAAACAATGACCAGTGCATAGTTGTAGAGATAAGAATAAAAATAATTACATTAGAAATTAGAAAGCCATGGAGCTTATTAGAAGTTTTTGATATTTTATCAAATACATTATCCCCTTTTGTTCTAAAAATAGAGCTTAAAGATCCCCAATAACGTCTTACTCCTGTGATACCTGTCAGATCTCTAAAAACCTTTCTGATAAAACTTCTTTTATTAATAGGAAATGGGGAGCTCAGAACTAGATCGGGGTCATCTTCAGTTTCTGTATGCCTATGATGCTTAAGATGATATGGCCTATAAACTCTATTATCCTGGAAAATAGGATAAGCACAGAACCACTGACCCGCCCAATCATTCACTTTATTATTTGAAAATAGAAGATTATGAGCAGCATCATGTGCTAAAACAGCTAAAGCAAATTGTCTGCTTCCTATGATCACTAAAGCTACTAAAAAGGTTAGAACATTCGGGTAAAAGAAAAAGAGGGCCATAGCTGAAGACATTTGCAGCCAGTTAGAGCTTATGGACAGTACATTCCTCCAATCTTGCTTCTCTTTTATTTCCTCGTATTGCTCTTTAGAAATTACCTCTAAAGGCTTAACGCTACTTGTAGCCATATGTTGATTATAGCTAAGCTTTCAGCAGATGAAAATTTAATCAACAAAAGGGACACTTATACTGTCTTTAATTCTTGCCTGTTTAAAGATTGGAAGAGGTTCTTCTGATCTAACCTGCTCCAACCATATAACTCCATCATAAGGTTTACTATTTCCTCTGGTACCCACAAAGTCTAAATCGCCATCCTCATCTATATCAAGAGGTATCCATTTATCATACATGCCTCTTTTTCTTCTTAGAACATTGTTTTTTTTCCAGCCTGATTTAGTGTTTTCAAACCAAGCTACACTACCGAGAGCCTGATTTTCTGAAAATTCATCATCTTTATCTCTGCTGCCACGACTGTAAGATCCTACAAAAGCATCAAAATCA
>Ga0209091_10001443_pt1 | contig 20822 bp, 20 predicted proteins | sample ArcticOcean_MG_C_6_FD_187438 | JGI IMG/M metagenome (GOLD analysis project Ga0209091, IMG submission 187438) | Marine microbial communities from western Arctic Ocean - ArcticOcean_MG_CB8_128 (SPAdes) (version 2) | ecosystem: Environmental > Aquatic > Marine > Oceanic | place: Arctic Ocean...
TCATTCCTTTTGCACTCTTTATCAATGCACCTGTAGACCCCATGCTTGCATTAATTTGATCCTGCATGGATTTCTCTTCAGTCTTAACTACTAAATTCTTTTTAGCTTGTTCAGTAGCCTGTAGTGCTAAAGCGTATGTCTGTCCTGCTGGTTTTAACCTAGCTAAAGCGTCTTGTAAGTCTCCTTCCTTAATAGCTTGTTTAGCTTTTAAAGCTTGTATGTCTTTTTCTGCGTCTTTTCTAGCAGTTCCTTCTAAGTCTACTGAATCAGAAATTTTTTGCTCAATTTCTTCCTGGAGTTTTAAAGCCTGACGATTAAATTTATTTACCCTTACTGCTAGCCCTACCTGGTCATTAGCTAAACCTATTTTAGAGATTTGTGCTTCTCTTAACGCATTTTCAAGGTTTATTTCATCCTTGAGTATTGCTTTGGATATATCCCCTGAACGTCCTAATGCAACAGCGTTTTGTTCGGAAGCTGCTGTAATACTTCTTGCTACTTTTAATAAAGCCTTATCAAAGTCGTTAGTTCTCTGCTTAATCCCAAGGTGTTCCTTTAGCTCTTGTCCTAGAGTACGGTTTTCAACTGTAAGTAGAGCAGCAAGTTCACGAGCTTTATCAGCATAAGAGTTATTCTCTTGCTGAATTTTGCCAGTTTCTTTTTTCTCTGCCTGTAATTTTTTCTCTTCTTCGGAAGTAGCCATTTAGCGGGTTGCTTTATTATAAATAGGAAAGGCCTCTATTAGTTAGAAGCCTTTGTACTATAAGATGGTGCCTTTATATTTGGGCCTGTTGGCATTGATTGTGAATTAGTTCCTTTAGATTTAGAAGCTTTAGCTTCCTCTTCATAATACTCTTGTATTTTCTGGAATGTAAACTTACGTAGCCATATCGGCATATTAAAAACAGTATCCCAATCGTATCCTCCTTTTCCATGAAATACTATCTCATGTACTTGATTGTAGAAGTTTACCCTATATGTTTGCGTCAGGCCAAAGAAATGTAACGCCGATGGGTATCGACACGCCCTCCTCTACGTCTTCTGGGTAGAAAGTCATATCAACATCTGGTGATATCTTTTCTATATGTTTTCTAAATTCTCTTGAATCTCTAGCTAAAAATCGATTATCAACGAATTCTCTAATTTCTTTAGTATCTTCGCTTCCATCTACAGCTAATATCATATACTTTAAACGAGTTGATAATTCAGCTGATGATTCTTTGTTAATCTTTTGTAGACCTTTAACTTCAGTTTGAACTTTTTGTTCATCTCCGTGAGTTAAGAGTTTAAACTTAATTACTGTACCTGTAGCTGGTGCTTTCCATTCGAATTCGTTCTTACCGTCTTTAAACTGATCTTCATCTACTGTCTTATTATTAAGCAATGATAGATCAATAACTTCTTTTCCGGTACCGTATGAAAATTCGTAATCTTTACCGTAACCTAAGATACGTGCTGCAATTAATAGAGCATTTTTATCCCCTATTAATAATGTATTGTATTCTACTTTCTTATCTACAATAAGAGCTTGAAGTAATTTATCAATTACGACCCCTCTTTCGATAAAGTTCTGATTAGTAAGAATATCCTCTTCTTTTGCAGTCATGTACTTCATCTCTAGCTTTCCGGATGCTAAAGGTGAGTCTTGAGGATAAAGTAACCCTTTTGATGGTAACTCTACAATTTCACTTGGAAATTTGTTTGTTTGTGACATAAATTTATTTAGTTATAACTGTTATAAATATAAATATAAGAAAAAAAAACTTTAGAACCAACTATAAACCAAAAAAAAAAGCCCTACGTTAGTAGAGCTTCTTTATATATAATGGTAGTAAACTTATTTTTAGTAATTCAATACACAGTAATCCATTGCAACTGTAATTGATAATTCAGCTACATCAGATGTTGCCCAATCGAAAGAACCTTGTGCCATATTAACTATGAAAGCTCCTTTTATTACCCACTCACTAACTACATCCCCTACAGGGCCTAATATGTTAAGTGTTAAATCTTTTTTGTAAAAATCTGAATATCCTGCTCTTCCTGTTACAGATTCGTAAGATAAACGAGCCCAGTCCATTACTGCTTGTGCTCCAGAAGGTGTTATTGGATCATATAGAGTCAAGTCCATATTTTCCCAGCTTCTTTTTCCTCTTATCTTTCTATAAGAGTTCATGTGGTCTAATTTTACCTCTTCATCGGTAAAAGAAGGAGCTGTTACATTTTTAATCATGAATGATGGAATTGCATCAATATACATGATAAATCTGTTTTGTACCTTCGGTTCGAAGGCTTTGAACATTATTTCGTTAGGATCTAGTACTGCCATTTTATTGTTTGTTTATTATAAATATTCGACTTTTAAATTATGCTGAGAAAGTTGCGCCTGTTGGTTCAATTGTAAAGTCTAGTACTACGAATTCAACTGTTTTAGCTGGCTGAATAAATACCTGTCCTATTAATTGATTTCTGTCGATAGTGTCTGACGTATTATTACTGTCATCCATTACAACTCTAAATGCATACAATCCTTGTCTCTGAACAACTGATTCTAGGAATGGTGTTACTGTAGCTAAGAAACTATTTCTAGTTGCAATTGTATTCTGTTCGAATACTAAAGTTTTAGCTGTATCTCCTAAGAATTTTTTAAGTTCAATAAGCAATCTTCTAACATTAACTCTGTCTAACGCTGATTTCTTCTTTTGAAGAGTCTTTTGACCGAATACTGATATTCCACTTCCTGGGAATGTAGCGATTGGGTTAACGTTAGCACTGTATAATGTGTCTCTTTGTGTTCTTGTTAATTTTCTTTCTGCTTGGATTACATTTCCTAACCCTCCTCTAGTAAGACCTGCTGGTGCAAACCATGGTGCTGCTGCTCCATCTGTAAAGGCATATACTCCTGGAATAACAACTGATGCTGGTATCCATTCGCTTTTACCTGTAGCTGATTGAGTCTGTAACCAAGGCCAGTAACTTGCTGCGTAAGAAGAATTAACCGTCTTAGCTGTTGCTGTTGCTTCTGTTACGTTAGCTCCGAAGTTTTGTAAATCTACTACTGCGATATTATCACCTCTTGATTCTGCTAAGGAGATAATTGAATCTAATTGAACTTTGTGTGTTCCAAATTCATATATAAGGCCTGGTGCAGATATAATATTAAATACGTACTCGTCTTGATTTCCTAGAATCGAGATAGCATTTGCATAATCTGTTCCTACTATACCTTGAGTTCCTGCATCGGCTATGTCTCCAAAGTATTTATTTTGTGCTAGTGTTGTTGAAACGTTAACTCCAGTTGCTCCATCAAATGCTCCAACTTGTGCTGTTGGTAGAGATCCAGAAGCTGCTGCTACTCGAATTGACCCATCGTTACCTAAGTAATCTAATGTTTGGTTTACTGAGTTTTGTTTTACTGTAATGTAATTAGACTTATTAACATATTCTCCAATTGTATTAACGTAGTATTGTGCACCGTCGTTAGCTTTGGTTTTATATTGATTACCAATTACTGATTCAATGTACCCTCCTGAGTTAGGGTCTAATGATAAATCATTCCATGTTTCAAGAACGATTTTGTTTTTTAAATTGTCGTCTCCACGTCTTACTAAAAGACCGAAAGTTCCAGATTCGTTATCTATGTTTATTACTTCGATTCTAACGTTATCAGGTGATCCATTTACTAATGAACCGTCTGTGTTAGTTGAACCTGAAGAATTGTAAACTGTACCTTTTCCTAAAGTGTTTAATGCGAATGGTGCAACTGCTCCAATGGCTGCTGCAACTGGTGTAGATTCTGCTACTCCAAATGTTCCATTTACTACTCTAGTTACGATTACTGAATTCCCACCTTGGTTGAAGTAAGATTTTACAGCAATTGAAGTTAAAAATTCTTGTTTTGTAGATCCTGAAGTAAAGGTAGTACCGAAGATGTTCTGGTATTGTCCGTAAGAAGTAACCTTTGTAGGTATTTCTACAGGACCTTTTACTGCTGGTCCAATTATTGCTGCCCCTGCTTCAATAGCGGATGGTGCGATAAAAGAAATGTCGTTTTCTCTTGCAAGTACGCCTGGGGAAATTAATGTTTCTGCCATGTTTGTAAAGTTATATTATTGAGTACTCTTATAAATATCGTCATTATACCTAAACCGTATTTACGTTCGCAGTATTATGTACCGTTAATAAATAGAGTCTTAAATGTGGAAAAATTAAGTTAATGGTAAAAAAGTTTTAGTATCTAAATCAATCTTTCCTTTTCCGTATACATCTTCAAGATGTGCTCCTAATTGCTGTGCTTGGATATCTGTTTGATCAGAGAACTCAATAGCTTTTCTTTTTCTTTTTTTGAGAGCTAATCTCTGTTGTTCTATTTCACCTAGCTCTTTTATAAATACACTCTTTCTATCGGCAACGGTATTTATTGCTGTAATATGTTCTTCTAAAACTATGATTGGTTTAATCTCCATCTTTTTTACTTTAAATTAGTACTGATTCATTATAACTGCTAAAGAGTATGCTATGCAACTCGGGGTATGTATTTTCAAAACTCTGATTACGTCTTTTATCTAATTCAACATTAATTTTAAAGAAGTTTTTAAATTCTTTTGGATTATGTTTATAACTTTTCATATGATTAATAAGAGTGCTGTATTCCTTCCTAGTTTTATCACTCATTTCCATATTATCAATAATTTTTTCAATTTTAACTTTTGCTTCTTCTGGTATTATAGAGCTATCGAAGTACTTAGGGTAGAATAGTGGGTTCTTATAAATTCGTATGTTATGCGCTTCAGACCAATGTGATATGCTCTTAAAATCTAATATATTAAAAATTTGATGAGTAAAACATATGCTAAACTCAAAGTTATTATACTCTTTTGTGGCTTCTAACCACTTCTCCATTGTAGCTTCTGTTTTTGGCCACTTGGCAGGATATCTTACATAGTCAAAACCTTTATCCGTTCCGTCTATACTAAATGATATGTCTGCATGTTGGAATTGTTTTAATATCTCGACGTACTCTTGCTTAAATAGAGTACCGTTAGTATTAAAGTGTACACTTTGAAATTGTGCATGTCCGTCTTCAATAGATTTCTTAAGTATGTCCCATTGTTTTTTCATTAACATTGGTTCTCCTCCGTATAAATCTAAAAACTTAACATACTTTAAATTATCTCTAATTTCTTGCCAGATAGCGCTTTCATCTCGGAATGGAGCTGAGTATTTATTTGCTTCGTAATCTAAATCATGTTTATTGAATGGTTTAGAGTTTGGATATTCAATACTGCGTGCTAAGTTATGTTCTGTTTTCCAGTTAACGCTTGCTCCTAAGTTACACATTCTACATGCTAAATTACATATGTTACCTAGATTAATTTCAAGTAAATATGGCTTATTAACTTCATTGTTACCGTCAACCTTTAAATTATCTCTAATACGTTTACTTTTCTCTCCAATCTCTTCTTCTTTCCAGCAGATTTCACATATAGGGTGCTTCTTTCCTTCTTCAAATGCTTTTCTTAGTTCTTGTAATGTAGGAGACATAAAAGCTTCTTCAAATGTATGAGTCTGTATGTTCATACGACGTCCACTCTCATCCCGGAACTGTGACTCTTTAGCAACACAGCAGGGATGGAATGTTCCATCGGTAGCAATCCTAAGACTGCTTTCTAAATTTACACATTTTAGGCTCATACTACAGTTAAATTATGTCTTATATTGTTAACCATTGGTAATGCTCTGTACATCGTCAGTAGATCATTATAGTTAGGGTGTTCTGGGTTACCTACATCACATACTGTGAATTGCTCATCAGACATTGTTCCCCAATTTACTACCCTATTATAAAATACACTCCAATTTTTACCTTTGCCGCTAAATATAGAAGCTGCAAGGTTATAAAACCCTTCCATCTCTGTATAATTTGTGTCCTGTACTACAAAAGACAGGGTTATGCTATTAAGAGAGGGTATATTAGCAATATACTTTAAATTCTCTAAAAGAGGATCCCATTTACCTCCTAATCTAGTTTTATTCTCATAAGTATCTTTAGTGCAGGCATCAACTGATATCTCACAACTTTTTACCAGTGAGTGTATATTAGGCATTCTTTCCCAATTTGACTTGTTCCACAATGTAGCATTAGTATGTAAATGTATAGAATGTAATTTAGGGTATAGAGAAGGATCAAACCTCATCATCCACTTTCTAAACGTTCTAGAAAAGAATGGATCTCCTGATCCTGTACATTCAATATGTTTTAATCCCTCTCCTAATTGAGTCTCTATATTATTTATTAATTCTTCAGTACGTACCCTCTCTTTACCTTCGTAGTTTATAAAATTAGTTCTACATGAAGGGCATTTTAAATTACAGCTCTGGTCGAAATTAAATTTTAAACTAGTTGGTAACTTATCTTTAAACTCTTTTCTTCTCTTTAAGAAGTCATCTCGATGTATGAACCCTTCTGTTTTTCCTTCTTTTAAGCCTGTTAACTTTGGGCATCTAGATTCAATACAGTAACTATAAGATCCATCTAACATACTGTTACGTATCTTTTCTGCTTTATCTGATTGCCAGTTTTCTGCAATATTGTTTGGATTACCTAAATCTACAGGTAACCAGTTAGGACAACACATATATGTCTTATGATCAAAGATCTCAGCAAACTCAAACGGTTGAGTGCATATCCAATCTTTTTTGTCCAATGCTTCCATTATATTAATGCTTGTTTTTTAGAAGGTTTGTACTTCATTACCTTTCTAGTTCCAACTTTAGTAAAAAACTTTTGAGGGTCTTTAATTTTTGATCTTATTTCTTGGAACCATTTTTGATACTGAGGGTTTACTTCTAGAAAATCTTCATCTCTACTATTATCTAGGTATACTGTATTTTTTAATAGCTGCATTTCTGCTTGTTCTCTATCTCCTGTGAAAGGTTGATTAATAAACTCTTTCCAACTTTTTAATCCATACTCTACTACGAATTTAAAATGAGGAGGTACAATATTGTCTCTATAGTCAGTAATCTTATCTATTAACTCCTTTTTTAAGTAGTCTGGAAGTAATCTAACATCGTAGAAGTCAGGTGTTGTTAATAAATTGTTTACGTTTACTTTATCTGGGTCTATATTAAGTTCTATTGCTACGTCTATTAACTCATGTATATAAAACATATTCAAAAGGCTAACAGTAGGTGAGAAATGTATCTCAATATCTCTTTTTCTACATTCTTTAATATTATTATATACTGAGCTCCATTTAGTTCCGTTTCTAATCACTTCTGCTAAAGTACCAACTGCATCTAGAGATGCAAATAAAGATATCTGCCCTTTCGGGTCATCTATAAAATGCTGCCATAACCCAAATAAGTCCCATTTTTTAAATTTAGTATGACTAAAGTTAGTATTATATCTCAGTCTAACATCGGTTCTACCAGCTTCTATTAATTTTTCTAATATAGTATAGTGTTCTTGCATTACCAGAGGTTCGCCACCGGCAAAATAGATCTCTTCCACATCCATAATGTGTTGATCTACAAGCCCAAACACATCCTCTTTACTCCTAGAGTTAAACTCTATAATACCGCTAGGATTATCTTTTCCTGTTGTTCCTTTATTCCAGTCCTTACCTGTATTGTCGTGATGTAGTTCTGCTGCTTCTTCTGACCACTTACTACTTGAGTATACTCCGCACATCCTACACTTAAAGTTACATATATTAGACCATCTAAAGTCCCAATACTTTAAGCTAAATTTATTAGAATGTCCAGTTTCTTCATTTGTTTCATCTAGTACTTCTTTTACTCTATTATCAAATAGAGAATTGTGTGTATATCTAGGACTATTTAATCCTTGATCTTCTATTAAGAAACATCTTGAACATAAATCAGGTCGTTCTCCATTCATCATTTGTGTACGAATCTCTGTCATCTTAGGTCCGTTGTAAATCTCTTGTAGAGTTTGGTCTTTAGTATTACCTATAGTATCCCCGTACGGTGCCATACAACATGGATATACATCACCATTTGGCTGTACGTTTAAATGAATCCAAGGAAGAATACAAAATGTATCTTTACTTTTTAACTTTGGGTGATCAATCATATTTTAGGTATTAAAACTGGTTGTAATGCTTCAATTAATTCTGGGAAAGTATCTCTTACTTTCTCTCTTCTCAATTCATCTACATTGTCTGTTACTTCTATAAAGATAGGAGCTTTACCGTTATACTCTGAATTATAAAACGTATCGTATAGTCTTTTATAGTAGTGATTAGGTATTAACCCTTTTATACTATCTAATTTTTTTCTTCTAACCTCTAACGGTAATATGTTTGGATTTTGATAATCAGGTGTTAATACGTAATTATCATTTATATAGTTCAACTTAGAGTGATCTTCAAAATCTTCTGCCATAATACCTTCTTTTACTAGGTACTGTGTTAATTCCTCTACATGTAGAAAGTTAAATGCACTTATAGTTTGATTTACTCCAAATGTAAAATCATACTCCTCTATAAATCTCTTTGTGTTTCTAATTGTTAAATCAAAATCACTTAAACTTCTAATATATTTATTTCGTTCAAATATATCATCAATACTAATATTAATATTAACATGCTTAAAATGTGTTAACCTGTCAAACATAGGCTTTAACTTATCAAAGTTATAGTTAGCATTAGTAATATACGAAATTGATACGTTCTTTGCAATGTCTTCTTTAATTAAAAGATCTAAAAGTATTTTATGCTTATCAACTAAGAAAGGCTCTCCTCCACTGATCTGTAACATATCCATATTAGGAGAAGACTTTAATATTTCAACATAGAAATCTATATCTTCTACCCAGTCGTAATCTGTATCTTCAGAGTTTTTTAAGCTATCGTAATTACTAGGTAGGGGAATTTTATTCCTTAATTTATAATAGTCATCAATCCATGAGGTAGATGATTCCGCATTACAGGATCTACATTTTAAATTACAGAAATTACCTAACCTTAACTCTAAGTTACGAATATCCGGTACAATAGTTCCGTCTGGGGATGTTATTGTAGAGTAGTCTACTTTATTTCTTATTTCTTCTCTCTGTCTTTTAGACTCACCTCCGTCAATCTCTACCTTACGGCAGGTATTACAAGGAGTCGGTACATCTCCGTTAAGCATATCCACTCGCATCTCTTTATACGAATCAGAATTAATTAACCTCTCTACTCCATCTCTAACATTAAGTGCTTTTGGGGTAAATTTCCCACCTACTTTATTTTTTGCTACTGATATGTTACTCTCCCAATCTACTGCACAGCAGGGTGAAGCATGCCCATGAGGGTGTATGCTTAAGTGTTCCCACATTAATGAGCAAAGCCAAGGTTCTTTTTTATCCATTCTTTAAACTATTATACCAGTTGTTAAATTCTTCAGGCATATAGTCTTCAATGGGTTTGTTTCTTCTAACTGCATACTGGTCTACAAAATTTATTAAATCATTTCGTTTTTTTGCAGTTGAGTCTACGTCTTCATACGACTTGTCAACCTTACGTAAATAAATAAGCAACCTTTTTAATTGATTACGCTCTAAGTCATTAATCCATTCTTTATTATTATCCATAACATCACTTATACGTGTTGCTAAAGTTTCTTTAATGTCTTGAGGTAACATTGCAACACTTTGGAATGATGGAAATCTTAATATATTAACCGACATAAAGAATGCATGTTTATCATTTTGTTCTTTTTTCCAATCTACTATCTGCTGTACAAACTTATCAACTGTCCAAATACCTAATAATGACACTGTCATCATAATATATACTCCATTAATATTTGGAGATGCAACGGCTTCTTTAACATTTTTTTCCCATAGGTCCCAGATAAAACCATCCCGTACAAATTCTTGATTCTTACCAATACATTCTGCTGATGTATAAATGTCGAACTTTTTAAACTTCTTTCCTGCATCTAGTAAACGTGCTAACCTTGTATCGTCCATTATCAAGTTACTATTAACTGCAAGGTTAAAAGGTTCTTGTTCACTCATATCAATTAACTTCCAGAATGAAGGGCTCCTTGAAGGTTCTCCTCCTGATACTCTAAGTTCATCTAACCCTCCTTTAATTTCTGGGTACCAATCAAAGAATCGTTTAACGTAAATGTTACCTTCGTTTTTATTACCGAATGGCATAGCAATAGATCCGTCTTGTCTATACGTTTTTCCACCATCAGTTTCCATGTTCTTATACTCTCCGTTAACAACAATATCTCTAGCCCAAGTTGAACTAAACTCTGAATTGCAGTATGAGCATGCTAAGTTACATAAGTTATCAAAGCATATTTCTAAAGTCTTAGGGTCTACATTCTTATCCCAAGGTATATCCTTTAGAGCTTCAATTTCTTCTTCTGTATATCTAGCTGTCTGATATACTCTATCACTATTAATTTCAGTTCCTTGAGTTTCATCTTCTACTTTCCAACAGTAACCGCATTCTTTAGGTCTTTCACCCTCTAACATCTTTTTACGTTGTTCTTTTTTGAACTTAGTGTTATGTAGTGCTGAAGGATCTGCTGCTAGTTCTGCTTTTGGAACAGGGTGTGCAAGTGGGTGATGACAAGATGCTGTTCTTCCATTACCTAACCATACAGATACGTTATACCACTTTGCTGCGCAAAACGATTTAGGCTGTATCTTCTTTATTAATTCGTTTGTTCTTTCGTAACTCGTTTTCATCCTAGTTGGTATAAAAAATTACAGTTTCCTGTTTTATCTACTGATTTATCGTGTACTAGGTCATTAAAATCGTGATGAGCTATAACCTTCTCTTTATCTGTTATCTTAAACTCATACATTATTATATCTGGTTTACTACTTTGATCGTCAACTATATGTTTATCTGTTCCAATAAAAAGTATTGGATCATCTACTACTGCTAGAGGTCTATTAGTTACTCCATATTCGTAAACAAGTTCATTTCTTAAAGGTTCTGTTTGTCTATATACCTTTAGTTCTGAGCCTATTTTATGCTCAAACGTCCATCTTTCTCTAGAACCGGGCTCAATAAATGTATCTGTTCCATACCATTCATCTTTATCGTCATGACCTACACCTATAAATATTCGCTTTTCAAAGATCGAGAGACCTGTATACTTAGGAACAATACAGAATATATCCTTTTGAAGATTCATATTATTACCTGTGTATTCAAACTCAACTTCAATCTTCCAGTTTTGGTCTCCCTGCAGTACACTTACTGCTGGTTTATCTAAAAAAGATGGTGCAATACTTTCAGGCCATAATGCCCATGGGTGTCTTCTACTTATACTGATCATACATCTCTTTTAGTTCAGGAAATATTTCTCCAAAGTTAGTTCCTTTTCTTTTATCGTTTTCTTTTATAAAGATAGCGAAATCTTTTCGATTTTTCTGTACATCAAAAGAATCTTTTCCTATTGCGTAATCGTATGTTCGTTTAATTTTCTGTATCTCTACATCTGTAAATCCGTAGTTTAAACGAGTCATTTTATTAGTCCCGTAATGAAGTGCTTTTTTTGCTGCTTCTAAAATTAACTCTTTATGTTCTGGATCTAGTATCTTTACGGAGAGATGAGGAGGCCACCTTATATATGCAGTATCTAACTGCACAGGTGTATACCAGTATCTTTCTGCATTTTGGTGTTTCTTTTTCATCTCCAAAACCTTATCTACTAAGTCCCCATATGTAAATACTGATAAAGCATTAAACGCTGCCATAATATTTACTGTTAGTTTAGGTATCTCTGTACATAGGTGGTCTATATTTTCCCAAAACTTATCATAACTCAAGCCCCATCTAGTATATTCTGCTTGTTTTCCAATTGCTTCTACTGAGGTAAAAATTATAAGCTCTCTTACTTTATTATTATTTACTAAGTCTTTAGCAATGGTGATCATTTTCTCAATTAACTTATCCGGTACTGCTAAATTTGTATTAATAGCTAATGATATGTTCGGGTTTTGTTCCCAATTTTCTTGAATATATTCTAATACTTTAAATGTGTCAGGAGAAAGTAAAGGTTCTCCTCCGGTTATTCTAAAGGTATGTAAATCGGGGTATAGATCTGGCCACCATTCCCAGAATGCTTCAATATAGGGATTATACTGCGTTTTCTTATATGGCATCTCCCCACGTTCTTTAATAAGCTCTATACTATTAAAGTCTGTTGATGTTTTATATGCTCCGTGTTTTTCTATCTCTTCTACCCATTTTGAAGAGTATTGAGGTCCACAGTAAGCACATTTTAAATTACATGTATTAGAAAAAGATACTTCTACATACCTAGGGTTATAATTATCTCTCCAATTTGAAGCTTTAATTTTTTCCATCTGATCTAACGACCAAGGTTCAGCTGATTTAAAAGTTCTATCTGAGAATGAATTAGAGTTATCTTCTACATTCCAGCAATAGTTACATTCAGAAGGCCGTTTACCTTCAAGCATTTCTTTTCTTTTTTCTTTCTTATACCTAGTATTATGTAGAGCAGATGGATTTCTTTTTAACTCTGCTAATGGTATTTTGTGAGGCACAGGGTGATGACATGAATGTGTCATTCCTGTAGCTAAATGTAGAGTTACTTGTGTCCACTTTGCTAAACACATTCCGCAACCGGTTTTGTTTAGTTCCTTCCTTACTTCGGCATATTGGTTGCTCATAACTTAATATTAATTAGTTTTGCCCATGGAGTAAGAATAGTCTCATCCACAAATTCATACTTTAATGTACTTATACCATCGTTTTTGTAGTCAACTTTTCCTTGTTGCATTTGAAGTACATACCTTTCTTCATTTTTAGCAGTATTCTTCTTTTTAAATACCCCTCCTACGATTCCTTCATCTTCGTGAGGTAAACATCTCATCTTACCTTCTCTTCTATGAGGTAAAATTGAGTTAGGTATAACTATATCTTCTTGACATACCTCTGTATTAATTTTTTCATAAGTACTCTCATCTGAGAAGTCTTCGTTTATAATTAGTCCTTCTGTAGGTAGCTGTGTATGTACGTTTGATACTTCTTCTGAAGATAATGCTCTATCCCATACTATTACTTTAGCTATATCCCCCTTAAAGTACTTAATACTGCTTGACTCATCTTCAGATGGTGTGTGCCCTAGGTAGAGTTTATCTATATTATACTTTTTTAACCGTCCCGTATATTTTAACGGAGATGGGCTACCGTGTCCTGCTAAAGAATCTACTTCTGTACCGTTTAAATAAAAATGTCCTAATTTATCTTGATCATCTAGTACAACTGTTACCCAGCTCCATTGGTGATCATATCTTTTTAACCACATATAGTGGTGTTGATTAAAAGAGTTCCAAAAGGTCATTGATACTGCTCTGCTATTATTAAAAGATATTCCGTAATCATATCCAGGTACTCTCAAGATTGGGTATTCTATGTACTTTCTTTCTCTACTCCCGATTAAAAATATAGGATTCTTATCAGGCATTTGAAATGCTCTTGTTAGTACTGAGATAGTATGGGACTTTCTACTAAAATTTTTATGTTGTTCCGGGACTGGTATAAATGCTTTAGAATCTTGTCCGTTAAACCTAATAAAATTCTTATGCTCTTCAGTATCTAAGTAAGTGTCTTTTGTAAGGCCTTCTAGATGGCATCTCCAAAATAAATCATCATCTTCCATTCCCCAGTCCCAGTAGTTATTGGAATATCCGTTTGTCTGTTCTAAATGTTCTTTACTAAATAAAACTGCTCCACCGAAATACTCATGGTACTTAAGCATGTAGTCCATTTGTGATATCTTAGTTGCTATATGACGTGGTCCTTCTTCTGGAAAGCTATAGTCTGCTAATCCTCCTGGTTCTGGTATCATATCAATATCATGCCAAACTATATAATCACACCCTTCTTCTAATGCATGTTTTGCTGCTATATTTTTAGTAGCACCTCGATTAAAGAGTTTATCATCTGTTTGATGTGCAAAATACATTTGAAAATCTATACCTGCATCTTTTAAATACTTGCCGACTTTAGGTACAAACTCATTTAAATGTAATTCCCTATCTCTATAAGGTACGCAAACTCCTAATTTCATGTCAATGCTACTTTTAAGTGGTGTATATTCTGAGTACTTTCCTCCTCTAGTGGTGTATAGTGAAGGTTATTTAATCCGTCATTTTCCCCTGTATACTTTTTATCGTAGAAACTTTTATAGTATCTAATCTGATTCTCTCGGCTTTGCCAAGTTTTCCAATACCCATCTGTATACCCGTTTTCATCGTGTTTTAATGCTGAAAATACTCCTGGTCTTCTATTGGGTACCTTTACTACAGTCTCTTCCCCTGTTTCAAGTATTCTAGAAACTGTATTAAAACATGTTCCGTGATGTTCATTCCCAGATAAATCTATTAACTGTTTTCCCCTTACAAATTTAGTATCGTAATATAGGTCCGGTTCTTTAATTAGACACCTATTAGATATCTCAAGTAAACTATAATCTTTATTATTTGCTATGTTTTTTATAGCTGTATGATCTAATACCTCTTTCCATATAGTAAAAGTTGATACTGTACCGGCAAAATAATTCGGTTTTTCTTCTCGTTCAGGATCACCTACTCCAAGGTACATATACTTACTAGGTAGAGCCATTGCTTTATCGTATAACTTTGTACCTACTCTATCTCCATTTAAGTAAAATCTAACTCTCCTACCTTCCGGTTCCACACTAAAAACTATAGTAGCATTATAACTTGCTGGAGGAGTATGATCTGTTGTTATGCTCATAGAGCTTAAATCTTTTTTCCAAAACTGGTAAGAGAAGTTTCTAAAAGAGTTATAAATTAACGCTGTATCACGTCCTGGTATTGAAAAAATTGAAAATACATCAGTTACTAGGTCGGGATCAGTTTTTATATTGTCAACTGTAAAATCTACAGATATAGTATAACTCCGATTAGCATTCAATATATTAGGAACTGCTACAAAAGAGTCTTTTCCGTTAAAACTTAAACTTGTTCTAGTCTGTTGTTTTTGAATTACTACCTTATCCTTAAGTTCTACATTATGTTTAATACATCTCAACATTAAGTCATCATCTTCAAATCCCCAGCCGTAGTATGTATTAGAATACCCGTTTACCGTTTCAAAGATACTAACTGGGAATAGTGTTGCTCCTCCAAAATATTCATCAAAGTTAACCCTACTGAATCCTTTCGGTAAGTTTAACTCTCCTATTAGATGCTGCACGCTTTCTGAATATGAGTAGTCTACTTTTTCAGGTATTAAGTCAATATCGTGAAATACTACATAATCACAATTTAACCTAGTTGCTTTTATAAAGCCGATATTTAATAATTTGCCCCTATTAAAATCATTATCATCTTCTTGTTCGACTATAATAATTTCATAGTCTAAATTCCTTAAAGTGCTTACCATAGCTTCTTTAAAGGTCTCTAACTGTTCAGATCGATCTCGATAAGGTACAATTATTCCTAATTTATGCATCTTTTTCTTCAGTATCTGGAGCTTTTGGAACTATCTTATGAAATTCAGATAAATAAAACTGGATTCTATCATTCCACTCGTCTTTATCTATTTCTTCGAACCAAAGTGCTAACGCATCAACTGAGTTTGCTATTTTTTCTAAAGCTTTAAGTTTTCTTTCTTCAAAGATTTGTGATTCTACAGGACTTAATTTTCCACTCATATTTTAATTATTTGTTGTTTAACGTTTTCCCAGTGTGGGTAGTCTACATAGTCAATATAAGAAGTTTCTTGCAGCTTTTCAACTAAATACTCCTTTTTATTAATATCTATCTTCCAATTTTCATTTGCTATAGAATTATACATTAATTGATATTCATCTGAGAATGAGTAGTTGGTTTTGATGTCAGCTACCTTCTTTATTCGATCTACGCATGTAGAGTCCCATTTAAAATGATGTACCTGTGTAAAACATTCATCTATTGGCATTCTCTTAGGGTGTTTTGAACCCCAACTGTTAGTTCCATCTTCAAAAGATGCGTAATGCTGTCCAGGCGTTACTTTTTGGTATCCTTTCATAAGGGTTACTTTATTAGGACATGCTCCAGACATTGGATATCTAAAGAATCCTGCTAAAGGAAAGGACCTGTGTAGATTCGTTTCTCTCCCTACTATGGGGAAAGTACCATCTTTGCCTATCCTATCTATGAAACCTCCTGTGACAAAGTCATACCCATGTCTTTCACATGTATCTATGATGTCTTCAAGTGGTTTTGGGTATACCTGTAATTCATCGTCATCTGTTACTATCCACCAGTCGTTTGGTTTAAGTAACTTAACTGTATTATATATATCTGTTACTCTAGTCCAATTGTATTTAGGTTCGGTTACTACCCAATAGGGTGTTATACCTAGGTTTTCTACTTCTTCAAGTATTTTATCATTATCTGACTGTCTGTACACTACAACATATACCTTATCTACTATACTCTCATAATGTTTTAACATATGAGGTAGTATGTGTGTATTTTCCCCTACGACTGTTACTAGATTAAGCACGTTGTAAAAGTGTTATTCCTGTTGAGGATGGTTTATTAGGCAACTGCCCTGTATTGAAGAAATTAAATTGTTTCCATTCTGAGTTTATTTCTTCTAATAGTCTAGATGGCCCTTCAAAAGGTATGTAATCTTTTTTAGCATCTTCTGAGATTATTAATTCATCTTCGAATTTACGATCTGTATCGTGAATTGAAATCATCCCGTTTGGTTTTAGTAGTTTTGAGTATAGATCAAAATCTAACTTAACATCTTCGTATGAGTGACCTGCGTCTATGTGTATGAAGTCTGCTTTAATATCCTGTTTAACAAAGAAGTTGTAATAAGCATTCTCTGTAGTCTCTTTTATGTACCGGGGATAAAAAGTGGATCTAAAAAAAGAGTCGTCCTCTAAGTAATCAACTACGCCGCCAATTCCGTTCGCAGCATCGACAAGGTATGTTACACCTATATCACCCCAGTTATAGTCTCTATCGCCTTCAAATATACCTTGATCATATAAATCAAGTCTAGCCTGTGTTAGTATACGGGGTACAAAGCCTCCTCCTGATCCTAAACAAATTATAGTCTTGTAGCGCATTAACTGTACTATCGAGTAAAGTAGTAATCCATCTCCTAAGTGATTATCTGTAGCTCCATGAGTCCACCTATACGGAACCGGTTCATATGCAGTTACTACAGTACCGTCAGCTCCAATAGTCTCCTTTTTATTGTTAGTAATATACTGAGATATCCATTCCTTATTTGTAATCATTATCTTTTAGGTATAAATGAGACATCTAATTTACGAATATTTATGCAATTCTCCAACAATTTACACTCTTCTTCATATCCGAGCACTGTATTACCGGCAATTATAAACTTCTTCTCTGGACCATAATGTTTAAAGTATAATTCTGATTCAGGGAAATTCCATATACCTTTGTCATGGTGTTCACCCCAATCCCATTTAACACAATCCCAATATGTTGATATAATACTCTTATACTTAATTTTCTTTGTATCTAAAATATTACGTAAAAGTAACTGCTCTGCAAAAATAAGATATTGAGAGTTAGGTACTTTCATTTCTGTAAACTCTTCCATTAAACCTAAGCATTCGTTTGCATAGTACTGTAGTATAGAGGGTTCCGGAAAATATAGAAAAGATACGTTAAGAGAGTCTTGTTGCCATCTTACTTTCTTTTTTAATCTTCTAACAAAGGGATCTATATTACCGGGGTAGTAGCCTTTTCCTGTTTCTAGGTTTGCTACTATTATATCGTCTTTTAAGTACTTCTCAAATGGTTTAAATACTAATGTATCATTATCCATTATAATACAGGGCTCTGTTTGTTCTGAAAGTACTTTTACTTTATTACAGGCCCAGAAGATTTTACGGTCTATATTTAATGTATGTCTGTAGGTATTGACTTCATCGAACATAATAAGACCCCCTGTTTTTTCGACTATGTCTTTTGTCAGGGGATCGCAATAAAATACCAGATGGTGTTCGGGGTGGTTCTTTTTCCAAAGAGTAACTGAGGAGAGTAATAGCAGAATGTTAAACCTACTATAAAAACCCTCATCACCGTGGATGTTTTCTAAAACCCAAATTACTCTCAAAACCTTTTAATTTTTAGTTATTATGCGTGAGCATCAATAAAGTGTGCGTATATAGCTGTCTTGTCTGTAAAAGTAGATGCAGTAAGTGTAATAGTTCCTGATATTGTAGGTTCGTTATAATCTACTAAAAGGTTTCCTCCTCCATTATCTGCATCATAAAAACCTGCTAAATATCGAGGGTATACAGCAGTTGCTGTTACTGTTACTGATGATACTGAATCAAAGTTAACATTCTTTAATGTAAAACTAGCTGCAGCTGCTTCTGCGTATCCTGCTGTTACTGCTACAGTTCCTGCTGCTCCTGATTTTGATACAGTGCCGTAAAGAAAATTATTTCCTCTAAGCTCTGAGCATTGGTGTGGTGCTGTGTCTGCTGGCTGAAGGTTATTCATTACATTATCTAATGATATGTTTGAGTTACCCTCGTTTTCTGCTGTTGACCATGCATCAAAGGTTGAAAAGTTTACTGCTGATGAAGCTCCGTATGAGTATACTGCCATGTTCTAATTATTAATTATGTTATCTATTGGTACTATTTTTCCTAATTCATCTCTTAAGTAAGTGTAACAGTACTTAGGTAAATTACCTAGAATGCTATTGTCAACTACTTTCTTTATTTTAGCAACTGTATCAACTTGTACCTCTTTTGTAATCTTTACTTTTCTAGTCTTGGTAATCTCATTACCTTCACTATCAAAAGATATATACGGTACATCCTCTACAGTTGTTTGCTCTTCCATTATGGGTATATCTACTGATTGCTCATTAGCCATATCCAGTTGAAAAAACGTCGGTAGCTCTACTTCAATTCCATCACTATCAGGAGTTGGGTAGTACACCGCCTTATTTGAAAGAATCCCTCTTGCTTGATTGAGTGAGTCCTCTAAATAAGTTCTATTAAAGTCCTGTGCATGTTTAGCTGAAAGCCAATATGTTACAGAGAACTTTAATTTACTTGAAACCTTGTCGACTCTATATGTATCGATTCTCACATAAGCTTCCTTAGTTGGTCCTGCGATACATTCTAGGTCTACATTTAATTGTAACCCCATTTCTGTTTTTTTATTACTTACTTAATTCATCAACCTTAGCTGATAATTCTTTTACTGCTTCTATTAGTAAACCTGTTATCTGTGCGTAGTTAACAGATTTGATTCCTTCACTATCTGTTAGTACTAACTCTGGTAATACAGTTTCTAATTCCTGTGCTATTACACCTATGCTTCTTTTCTCATCTGCTATTCTTGTAAACTCTACTCCTCTAAGTGCTTTTGTTTTATCTAAAGCTCCTTCGATTGTGCTTACATCTTTCTTTAAAGATTCATCAGAGTATGCAGTAATGTCTCCAGTTGCTGTGAATGAACCAGCTAATGCTTGTCCTCCGTTAGATAGTAATCTTACATTATCATGTGCCCAATTAGAACTAATCGATGTTGTTGTAGCTCCATCTACTGGAGTATCATGAATAGCTCTTTGAGTATTTGTATCCGTATTTGTTGTATAAGAAGGTAATCCAAATGTACCATCATGTTTTAAGAAGTGTCCTGCTGTTCCTGCTGCTGGTACAACTCCGCTGTTACCGGTCCCTACTTTAGTTCTTATTTCGGCTGCAGAATTCTGAGTGTTTGTATCTGTATTTGTTGTATAAGAAGGTAATCCAAATGTACCATCATGCTTTAAGAAGTGTCCTGCTGTTCCTGCTGATGGAACAAAATTACTATTTCCTGTTCCTACTAAAGTTCTAATTTGTGCTGCTGTTTGATCAGCTGTTGCTGAAGCTTCAATACCATCAAGTTTATCATGATGAGTAGTACTCATTAAACCGGCTATAGTAGCTGTTGCTTCTCCTATTACTACGTTATCTCCATCTGAAGAATTTATTGTTATTTGGCCAGTTGCTGTTGTTGCAGATAAGTTAGTTGATACGTTATGATTAACATCAGTTGCTTTAGCATTGTTAGCAACATGCTCATCAAATATTGTTTTAGACATTAAACCAGATACTGATGTTGTAGCGATTGGTATGATTGCATCAGTACCATCTGATGAAACTATTGTTCTAGCTCCAGTCGTTCCGGTAATACTTAAGTTGGTTGTAACGTTCTCTGTTACTGTAACTACTCCTGTACCTCCATTAACACTTGCTACTGCATCTGTTGGTGTTGCTAGTAAGGTAAAGTCATTCATATTCCCTGCAGAACCTCCGTTGTGCATATATGTTTTACCTTCATCAGTTCTAACTACTACATCTCCTTCTTCAGTTGTTAAAGCTAAGTGTGCTGTTTGGTCTGCTGCTGTCTGTACTGTTGTTAATGCTGTTGCAGCCATATTACCAACTGGTAATGTTCCTGTTACATCTGTTGTTAAGTCAATTGCGTTCCTAGTAAGTACTTGTCCACTTAGAGTAACATAGTCTAATGAACCTCCTAAACTAACATTAGTTGAATTATCTGTTCCTGCTGTATCTACTCCTATATTAGATCGAATAGTACCTTTGTCACCGCTTGATATGTCTGTTTTAGCAACTACTGCTGCTATTATTTCGTCGTTTGTTTGGTCTGCAGTTGCACTTGCTTCAATTGCATTTAATTTACTATGATCTGCATCAGTAAATGTATTTGAATCAGATGCTGCTTCTACAGCAGCTTTTATTTCGTCATTTGTTTGATCTGCTGTTGCTGATCCTTCTATTGC
>Ga0209091_10001444_pt1 | contig 20821 bp, 21 predicted proteins | sample ArcticOcean_MG_C_6_FD_187438 | JGI IMG/M metagenome (GOLD analysis project Ga0209091, IMG submission 187438) | Marine microbial communities from western Arctic Ocean - ArcticOcean_MG_CB8_128 (SPAdes) (version 2) | ecosystem: Environmental > Aquatic > Marine > Oceanic | place: Arctic Ocean...
TAATATTCTTCTAACAACTAATTAATGAGTCTTTATGCGGATTTCGAACACACATTTTTGCTAATCTTTTTTATCTTATTACAACTCTTACGAGTCTTTTCCGATCATAGATCGTCCATAGTCGGTCGCTGTTGCTCCCTCTCGTTCTGCAAAGCCGAACGGATCTAAGAGGGGTCCTAATGCGTTCTCCGTTGAGTTATGGACTCTTAAAAGCGACTTCCCCTATGGTGTTAGATGTAACTTATAGAAAGGTATTATATGTCTAGTTCATAGAGTTAACGACCTAAGAATACTTTTCCAGTGGATAAGATAAATAAAAGAATCTTTTTTCAAAAAAATATAATAAAATTATTTTACAAAAAATTTATTACAAAAAATTATGAGTTGGGCAAGAGGACATTCTTCACTTACAGAAAATACAGATAAGCCAGTTGTGGACCGTTGCATAAATTGTGGAGATCATGAACAAGTGCAAACGACTATTACAATGGAATTCGGAGAGGGCAATTACAACACAGGTCCAATATGCCGTAACTGTTATTCTACTAATCGGGGACCGAAAATAGCACAGTTTTAACCACGGACCAGGGACAATCATTTCTTCTCGTAGACACTTTATTTGAGTTTTGGTAGGGTTAATCCATGCAAAGATTCATATTAATACTGTTAACAGGATTGTTCTGGAGCAACGTTAGTTCTGCAGAATTTAAACTACCCAATCAAGACTATTCAGAAATCAAAAGTGTCTACTCTTATGGAGATAAAAAACTCATAGTAGTTTCAGAAGAAACATTTGAAAGTATTTGGATCTATGATCCTTTAACTAACAAACAAACTAGAGTTAAAAACGTTTGGAACTTTATTGATTATACTTCTAGCGTAGTTTCTTATAAAAAATCAGAATTTGATTTAAAGCCTAGGCTTGCTGTTATCACAGAGAATGAATAAAAAACTTTTATCGATCATAATTTTTAGCTTGTTGTGGTGTAATATTTCCTTTGCAGATGGCCATAGATGGGAAAATTCAAAATGCGTTAGAAATTTCCCCATTTTGGGTTTTTATATCTTAAAAAGAGAAAGTGCCATTCCATCTAATGAAGAGATTATTAGACACAATATCTGTAATGTAGAACTTCAACCTAATATTTGTGATGTTTAAAATTAATACTTTCTTATTTATAAAAAATGTTTAATTATTAGATGTGAAAAAAATAATTTCGGCAAGTTTAGAAAAAATTAAAATTTCAAAATATATCTACATATTTAAAAAATATAACTTAATAAATTTTATATTTACTTCTTTAATAATTAAAAGACATTCTTATTTAGGTAGATATGGAATTATAAGTGGAGGGGGGACTGCAAGTACAAATTTAATTAATTATGTAAGTAAATTTTCAAAAGTGAATTGTGAAAATAATTTAGATGGTTTTAAGCATATAAAATATATTCCAAAAAATAAAAAAATTATATATTTTTATAATTTGGATTTTGAAAGAGTAATTAATAGTTTGAGAAGAAGACATTTCTATTATCATAATTGTGCACATTTGGGTTCTACATTATCTTTACTATTTTTTTTTAATCATAATATTTCTAATTACTTTTTTAAAAAAAAACTGCAAGCACAAATATCTTTACATCTTAATTCAAAAAATTCTTTGTGTATAGAATATAAAAACATTTGGAAAGAAAAAGTTAAAATAATAAAATTTTTTAAAATTAAAAATAGAAAAGAGTTTCTACAAAATTTCCCTGTAAAAAAACCCCCAGAAATTTCTTTCTGAGGGTTCTAATTTTGTTTAGTGTATGTATCTAGAGTGTTCTCTAGATGGAACCGTATTACATTCGCATTCCTCAAATCAAAAGTATAGTAAACACACCATTATTTAAATCACTACATTGTAACTACAAGAAATCTGACCTCAAACTCGTTCTATGGCGGTTTAACAAAGGGGTATATGCAGTTTTAGTTTAGGGGAGGTTTAGTATTTACCTTTAGAGTTGGTTTTAGAGAGTTAAAGCTGTTGAAAACTAATTGAAAAAAATTTTAATCTTTTTTTATATTTTTTAAGTAAAACTAATGAGTTTAATCTTTAGTTAGTTTATAAATTGTTTCAGCAACTTTTTTATATCCTTCAACATTATAATGTGCTTCTTTAAATGGAAATAGTTTTAAAGGAATTTGTTCTTTTTCAAAAACTTCTTTATGTACATCTATAAAGGGAATTTTTAATTCAGTTCGGAGGAAGATAGAGGTCCAAGAGCATCAGACTCTTCTTTCGTTATATAATTTGTAAATGAATATTGACCGTGATTTTTTTCTAATTCTTTTCTATAACTTTTACCGTTAGCACTACGCCAAATATCACAACAGTTTCTTATATGTTTTTCAATACTAAGGTCCTTAAACATTCTCATCTTCATAAATTTTTCTTGTCCTGGTAGATCCCATTGATCATTGCCTACCCCTGGGTGAAAAGTATTGTATGAAAGTTTATAATCCTGGCTCTTAACCCAGTTACGAGCGATCAATGATACTGACATTGCTTTGGTTTTATTTGTTGAGCCAGTACGGTGGTAAATATTATAAACAACATCAATGGGCCATGAACTTCTTAGCGTTTGATAAAAAGAATCTTGGTTCGTTTTCTTTCCATAAATTACTGACAGACTTTTTAAAACTTTTTCTGGAGTTGCAGTTGGTGATGCTTCCAATAACTCTATAACCTTATCCCATTTACTTTTGCCCATGCACCTATTCTATATGGAACAAGGACCTTACTCAATTACTTTAGCAACTGGAGCATCAGGAACTGGAGTAAGTGTTAGAGTTTCATCCTTAAAGAATTTAATCTTATTTGTTCCATCAACCACGGCATCATCCATGAGTTTTGCATATTTTAGGAATGTTTTTTCTGTTACTCCCAGTGCTTCTGCACCACCTTTAATGTCTTTTGTTTTTGCATAAAAGTTAGTCGCAAAGGTATGTCTAGTAGCATAAACTTTCATAGGTCTTTCAACACCGGCCATTTTTAAAAGTTTATCCCATGTCTTAGAGCAATCTATTATATCTGGTGAGGTGCCTTTCTTTCCCTTACCAATTAGTCTCCCATAATCTTTAGATGGAAAAATGTAACTGTTTCTAATGTCATCAAAAGAATAATAAAAAGCTGAGTCTAGATTATTTAATTTGTCTACAGCAATAAGATTAAACAATTTAATTGCTTCATCACCTAATGGGAAAGATTTTTTCTTATTTTTTTTACTTGTCTTAGTCTGTGGTAATTCCAGTCTTTTAACACCAGTCAAAGGATAGTTGGACCACTTTAATGAAGTGACTTCTCCAGTTCTTCTACCCGTGGTTAAGAGTACTGCGATAGCCATACAAGAGACAGGGTTTAATCTATTTGTTTTATAGTGACTTACTAAAAGTCTCCCGGACCTTTGATCTTTCTGAACAGCCTTTGACATAACTCTTTGAAGTTCTTGTTCATCTAAATAATCTAAGTACTCATTTTCTTCATACTTATTTTTAGTCTTCATTGTGAAAGGGTTGTTGTCTGCTTTGATAAAATCATTCCAGAACAATCTTAAATACTCAACCAATCTATTAGCAACAATAGGGGATCTGGAACCACAAGCATGATATAAATCTTTTACCATCTTCGGAGTTATCGATGATAATTTTTTATATTGAATGTCATCAATACGATTCACTCTATCTAATATATCTTTGACATAAGTATTTCTAAATATCCATGGAGCAAAAACAGCTTTAACATTTATAATGGTTGATGGACGGTACTGATTAGCAACAGTTAATTCTTGGCTGTAATAGCTTTTAATTGCCAAACCTAATTGCATCTTTAACACTTCTGATTTTTCTTCTTCTCGTGGATCAGTTCCAGCATATATTTTATTAGACAGTTGTTTAGCTCTTGCCAATGCCTGATTAACACCTACTGCCGGATATTTTCCAATGCACTTTCTGTAAGCGTATTTTTTTCCTTTAATTCGTTGTTGATAGTACCAAGATTTAAGACCAGATTTAAAAACCCATAAATATAAACCTGGAAAATCACCTGGGATTATTTGGATTGTATCTAGTCGATTATATGATCTGACAATAGCGTCAGTTAATTTCTTCGCTTTTGATTTTGGTTTTGTATTTTCTTCTTTCATAAGTTCCTTTCAATTTAATTGAGAAAGAAAAACAAACAAGGTTTTGGAACATACACTGAACGCTATCACCGTCTAAAACTTAATGACTACAGAATGACTACAAAGAGTTCTCTCTTCATCCTTTGTATGTTCTTCGTTCTCCAATGTTCCATCCTCATTATTTCTTTCTAATGAACGGAAACGCTATGAAACTAAATGATTGTGTGGTGCCCCCGCACGGAGTCGAACCGCGGACCTATTGATTACAAATCAATTGCTCTACCAGCTGAGCTACAAGGGCATATTTTTACTTGGTCAGTTTTTATTGTAATTTACCTTAAGAATCAATCCTTAAACTAAAATTATTTCTAAAAGTAAACATAAAAACCATTAAAGATCTTTAATCCAATATTAGATATTATTAAGAAATTAAGATGAATTTAAAAAAAATAATATTAAATGATAAAATTTGTTGTTGATATCAACAGATCTTGATGAAGCAATTAATTTTTACGATTCTCTTTTGATACGCTAGATTTAAAAAGAGTTTATAATGATGACAAATATGTTGGATATGCACCAAAAAACAATCCAGAAAATATTGAATTTTATGTTACCAAATTATTTAATAAGGAGAAAAAGGTCATTGATAAAGGAATACAAATATACTTTGTCACTAATTTAAAAGTGACTGTTGATAAATTTTATGAAGTTGGGATTAAATTGGGTGGTAAAAGTGAAGCGATACCAGGTGAAAAATCTGGGCGTTATTATTCGTATTTAAGAGATTTAGATGAAAATAAAATTTGCACATTTACAGATATTTAATAAATATAAATACATAATATATCCAAAAGACAAAAATATATTAAATAAAAATTATAAAAAAATATTTAAATAAAGTTGATTGCATTTGATAAAAAATGATTTAATAAAATATGATAAATGACAAATAATAAAACTATACAAGGCACATTTTTTAAAATTAATAAAAAAATAAAAAAAAGAATTAAAGCTAAATATCATAAAATTAACGATTGGGTAATGGATCCAAAAGGATATTTTTTAATTGCAATTGACACGAAAAAAAAAATATTAAAAGTTGGATATTGTATTTTTAAAAAACTAGGTAACAAACCCATAAATGATATGGTTTCAATAGTTTCAGGTAAAACAGCAATAGAAATTGTCAATACTTTGATAAGAAATAAATATATATCTAGCCATCAGCATGCTGCTGATATGGGAATTGAATTGTGTAAAGCTGAGCTAGCTTTAAAATATAATTTAAACTATGTACAGGATAAAGATTTAGAATTAAAATAAAAATAAAAAAAACAGAAGGTGAGCCTAAAGATTAGGAAAAATGGCACACAACATTAGAGTCATTACTTATTATCAGTATGAATAAAGAAATTCCTTTAGCTATGAGAAATTTGAACATCTATTGATTAATCTTTAATTGTTTCAAAAAAATTATTATAAAGTTTTACATCATACATATTATATCCTTCTATCAATACTTTATCATCTGCATTAAGTAAATTTTCATGTAGTGATGTATTAATAAAAGGTCTTTCTTTATTTTCAATTTTTAAAGCTGAACACATTTCATTAAATGATTCACTAAATTTTTCAAATTTACCCACGTAAAAAAAGTTTTTTAGATTTTTTAAAGCAATATTGTAAATTTCATCATTTATAGTTTCGCCAGGATACCCGCTGAAATATTGACAATATAAATTCTTAACTTGGTAGTCATATTTGAGTAAATTTATAATTCCTTTTTTTGCTAAGGAGTGAGCAGGCGTATGTTTGTGTTGAAGTGACATGTTGTAATATGAAAATACTCTTGTTGATGGATCCCTAAGAAAAGTTATATAATTGTATTCTTCAGGAGAGCATAAAAGTGAAACTGCATTATGATTGCTTTTTTTTTTAAAAATATAATAATTATTTGCATTCATACGTAAATATTCATCAATAGATGCACCACCTGTCTTTGGAATATGAATGAATATTAAATCATTTTTGTCAGCCTTATAATCATTTGAATTATAGTTAAATATATAATTTCTTCGTCTTTCATCTAAATTTGTTAAAGAAAGATCATCTATTTTTTTTAAAAAAAATGAAAATAATTTTCTATCCAGTTTCTTTTTAAGATATGAAATAATTTTTTTTATCATTTATATATATTTATTTAAATTGAATAAAAACAAAGTACTTTCAATGAAATATGTTGAATTTTTGTTAGTTAGTTCATTATTTAACATATTTTGCTTATACCTCACAATCATCTTTTATAATGATAGTTATTTAATTCAACAAAAAATATACCTGCAATTATATTTTTAACTAAAATAAGATAATGAATTAAATATTATTGTGCAAATTTGTGATTCTTTAAATATAATATTTTTATTTTTTTATTTTTAAGGCGTATTAATCTACAAATTTCATTTGTATAGCCACCAGCAATGACTATTACTTTTTTTAAATTGTTATCAAAAAAAATTTTTGGTGAAACAATATTAACATTTAAACCTGGTGCAATCTTGTTTTGCTTAAATATTGCTGAATCAACTATATATCTAATTCTTTTTACAATATTTGTTTGGGATATTAATGTCAACGATTGATGACCCGCACCCCATACAGCTATATTTTTTTTATTATCTGTATTTATAAATTTTTTTATTATTTTTTCATTTTCTTTAAAATAATTTTTTGTATTATTTAATTTTAAAGGGGATCTTTTAAATACTGTTGCACTTAGTATATAATCGTCCCATATACTTTTAACGTTTATAACCTCAAAACCATTAAGTTCTAAAGTTCTTATTAGTGTTTTTTTAGTAAAATAATATAAATGATCTATTATAAATTCTGAATATAATCTTTTTTTTAATATCATATCAAAATTAGGAACTTCAATTATGCCAACAGCATTTTCATTTAGATTAAATTTTATTCCATTAAGAAAGGTATTTATATTCGGCACATGTTCTAAATAACTGAAAATAAAAAAGGCGTCAAAGTTATATTTTTTATTAATTTTTTTATTCTTATCTAGATAGTTATTTATTATTTTTAATTTTTTTTTGTTAGACGTTGTAATTTTTTTTTTAGAATATTCTAAGCCATAAGCATTATTAAAAACTCTTGATAATATGGATAAATAATCTCCAGTACCGCACCCAATTTCAATTATCTTTTTTCCACCTAATTTAAATTCATCTTTAAAATTTTTAAATTGATTTATTCTGTAAGTCATCATAGAAGGTGAAAATCCCACTGCTCTAATAACCTTTTTATGATATTTGACAGGCTTGTTAACTGTTTGAACCAAATCACAGCCAGAACATTGTTTAATAATTAAGTCTACACTTTTATTTTTATTTTTTAATTTCTTATTAAGAAAATTTTGAGCTGAATTTGGTGCTTTATTTAATCTAATTATACTTTTATCATTTAGCGGGTTATTACAAACAGCACATTTTTTTCTATTTAAATTCATAGTGTCATTTTTTTTTAAAAATCTGCCTAGATTTTATTGATGCATTTGAAACTGGTATAACCATTTCTTTTTTAAGTAACTCTATAGGTAGTAATGGACTCATGTCTTCTAAAGGCATTGAAATAATATGTCCATTTTTTTGAGGTATTGCGGAAACCTTAGGTCTTAACATTTCATTAGGCTCAACATTAACTTCAATAATTTTAGGTTTGTTTTCTAATTTTATATTATTCGGAATTTTTTTTTTAAAATCACTTAGAGTTGTAATTTTCATATAATTAATACCATACGCTTTTGATATTTTTTCAAGATTTGGAAATCCTAAATTTGAATTTGGACCAGTTCCTAAAAATCTTTTATTAAAATAGTTTTTTTGAGTATTTCTAATAGAACAATATCCCTGATTATTAATAATAATAATTGTTATTGGTAGATTAAATTTTTTTAAAACTGCTAATTCTTGTATATTTAATTGAAAAGATCCATCCCCCTCAATAAGTATCATTGGTTTTTTATTATTAGCAAAGCAAGAACCTATAGCCGCAGGAAGTCCATATCCCATCGAACCTAATCCTGATGTTAAAAAAATTCTTTGTTTTTTTTTATTTTTAAATACAGAGTAGAAAACTTCAATACCAAGACCAGAACTTCCTGTACAAATAATAGTATTTTCTGGGATTTTATCAGAAAGCATACTTGTTAACATATAATGGTCAATTTTATTATATTTTTTAATTTGTTTTTCTTTTTCAAATGAATAATTCTTTTTCCAGTATTGACATTTTTCAGTCCATTTAATTAACTCATTACTTGTTTTAAAATTTATTTTATTTAATTTTGCAATAAAATTTTTTGCATCCATATTTAAACGCATATCAATTTTGAAATTAAATTTTTTAAGTTCCTTATTGTCAATGTCAACAATAATTTTTTTAGCAAAGGGAGCAAAATTTTTTTCATTAAAGGCTGTAATTATACTGTCAATTCGACAACCTACACTTATTACCAAGTCAGAGTTTTGGACTACAAAATTTGAATATCTTTGTGCAACTACGCCTGGACGTCCAAAATTTAATTTATGATTAAATGGGAGTGTGTCCATAGCATTCCACGTAAAGACTGTTGGAAAAGGTAATTTTTTTAATGTGTTAATAAATTTATTTGTTGAATTTGAAAGTCTCAATCCATGACCAATTAAAAAAATAGGTCTTTTTGATTTTGAAATTAAATATTTTATTTTTGTTTCATTAAAGGTTTTTTTTGAAAATATTGAAGATATTTTTTTACTACTTAATTTATTTTTAATCTTCTTAGCCTGAATATCTAGCGGCACATCAATCCATACAGGACCTGGCCTTCCTGTTTTGCATATGTTTAAAGCTTTATCAAAAACTTTTTCAAAATTATCTTTTTTTGATAGAGTAATTGAAAATTTTGTTATACTTTTGACAATTTTCTCAATATTCACACTTTGAACCCCGTGCTGTCTTAGGTCAATTTTTTTGTTTATATCTGTTGTCTTAATTTGTCCTGATATTATTATTAAGGGTACCGACTCAATCCAGGCACCAAGTAAACCAGTAATAGCATTAGTTGACCCTGGTCCACTGGTTACAACGGCAACGCCTATATTATTTTGAATGCGTCCATAAGCTTCTGCAGCTATTGCTGCACTTTGTTCATGATGACAAGGTACACCAAATATTTTTTTTGATTTGGCTATAGCATCAATTAAGAACATATTTCCACCCCCTGGTAAGAGAAATACATGTTTAATTTTAGCTTTAACTAGTTTTTGAATTAAATAATCTGAAATTCTTATCTCTTTTTTCAATTTTTAACTTTCCCAATGATAGGTTATTGAAATCTTACGATTAGAGTTTTTCATAATTTTTTTATCAGTATAAAAAGAATCTTTTTTAAAATGTGTTGTTGAAATTTCCTCTATAACAGAACCAAGTTTACTTGAAAACTCATGTTTAGTTTTGGGCTTTATAGTTATAAGTGATCCAGCTCCATATTCCTTAGACTTACCATTGAGTTTTAAATTAATTATTCCATATAAAATATGAAATGTTTCTTCTTTTTTTACATGCCATTGTTCAGGGTGAGTCTGGCCAGGAAGAATAATAAGAATTTTTTTACAATATTCTCTATTTAAAATTGTTAGCATTACCAATCCGTATTTAAAAAATTTTTCTAATCCATAATGATGAGAAATTTCAAAATCATACTGTCCTTTTAAAAATTGATTACTTTTTTTTAATAATTTTTTTGTTGTTTCAACAATATTTTCAATTATTTTTCTTGTATTATTAACTTTAGAATTAGCCTTGGTTAATGCTCCATCTTTGGATATATTTTTTGTAGTTAAAAAGTGGGAATACTTTGAGAATTTATCAGTAGTTATTTGATTCTTTTGAGGTGGAAATGCAAAATATACATCATTTATCTCAATTTTTTTATTAGCTTTTATTGATTTCTTTAAAAAAACTCCTCTTTTTAATGATGTAAGACTATTGATTTCATTTTCATTTTTATTAAATATTTTATTTTCATCTCCAATTTTTTTATATGTTTCTGTTGCAGCTTTCAGCCATCTATTTACCTGGAGAGGTGAAGATGAATATCTATTTAATGGATATTTTTCTGTTTCATAACCAACATGTTTTTCAAAAATATTTGCACCCATTGTTATTGCTATAGGTAAAATGTTACTATCTGCTGGATCTTCGTGTGTTGAATAGCCAATATTTATTTTTGGAAATTTATTAACTAAAAATTTTAGTCTATTTAAATTAAGTTTATTTGATGGGGTAGGATATTCAGCTACACAATGCATTAGAGCAAACTCTTTATTTCTATTTCTGAAAAAATTTACAACCCTACCTATTTCTTCAAGTGTAGCTCCTGCTGTTGACGCTATTATAGGTTTGTTAGTTTTGGATATTTTTTCAAGTAATGGCCAATCATTAAAAGAGCAGCTAGCAACTTTTATTATATCAAAATTATCCTTTACTATGTTATCAACTGAAGCTTCATCAAAAGGTGTGCATATCGGTATGAAATTCCTTTTTCTCATCTTTAGTATCAAAGATCTAAAGTCTTTTTTTGTTAATTTTGTTTCATTAAAACGTTTAATATATTTAATATCATTTCTATGTTTCAGATCCTTATGTATAAAAGTGTTTAGATCACGATATTGTAATTTAAAACCAAATTTAAATGGAAATTTTTTAGTTACTTTGTAAAATTCATCAATTATTTTTAATCCATGCTTTACATCTCCCATGTGATTGTTTGCCATTTCTAATACAAAAAATTTTTTGGGGATTTTCATAATTTTTTAAATAAGCTAAATTTACATTTTTATAAATTCTTAACAGGTGAATTACAATAGAAAGTAAACTTATACTTGCAATTTTAGGCTTTTTTGATACGTATAAAGCATGAATCATCAGGAACAAATAGTTTTAGTGTCAGAACAAAATTTAACGCCAGAAGAGAGAAAAAAAAGGGCAGGATTAGCAGCCATATATCCTCATGTTGCAAAAAAATTAGCAAATATTAATACGATGGAAGAGAAGGGTGAAATAAGCCCAATTATAAGAATTGAAAAAAGTTATTTATGTAATTTTCAGTGCACCCACTGTTCAGCAGAATATTATATGGACAGACATTTAGAAAAAGTCCTAAAAACCAAAGAAGATAGAGAACAAATGACAATGGACGATATAAGAAATATATCGAAACAAGCAGATGAACTTGGTTTAGCAAGATTTGTAATTACTGGTGGAGAACCATTGGTAATGAAAGATTTTGATGAAGTAGTAGCTGCCATAGATCCAAATAAACATTATATAATTTCTGATACTAATGGTTGGTTTTTAGATGACAAAAAAGCAAAACACCTAAAAGATATAGGTGTTTCAAAGGTGCAATTATCATTAGATAGTTTTATTGAAGCCGATCACGATTCTTTTAGAAACAAGCCTCACTCTTATAAAAAAGTTATGAGAGCAATTGATTCAGCTTTAGGAGCTGGTTTAAATTTGATTTTATCAACAGTATTAATAGCAGGTAGGGGCAAAACCCAAGAATTTGAAGATATGTGCAAGTTTTGTAATGATAAAGATATTGGTCTATATGTATCTTATGCCAAACCAGTTGGAAGTGCCACTGACCACCCTGAGTTTGTAATTACAAAAGAAGACGCAGACCATGTTAGGGAATTAGAAAAAAAATATAAAGTTTTTACACATATGACACCATCTTATGGTTCTCACAAAGGCTGTATTACAGTTAAGGGAATAATTACAATAACTTCAACTAACGAAGTTACGCCATGCCCTTACATAGATTTTTCATTAGGAAATTTAAGAAAAACTTCTTTAAAAGAAGTTTTAGCAAGAGGAATGAGAAACCCTTGGCTTGGCCCACATAGACCAGATTGTCTTATTGGAGAAGATCCTAGCTTTATAAAACTTCACCAAGAAAAAACTAAAGGAAGAACTCATCTCCCAGTACCATGGGGTGAGGGTTTTTCTGATGAAGATCAATTATTTTAATCAATATTCAGTTTTTTTTTATGTCTAATAATTATTTTGAATCTGATGGAAGATGCGTAACGTCTTTTGCTAAAAGCAAAGTTTATACCAAATCAAGAAAATATTTTTCAGTAGAAGAAGAGAGAATTAAAAAAATTCCATTAATTGAAAATTATCAAAATATTAAAAATTTCTTGTGTAGCGATATAGACTTAAGTTTTGAACAATTTAAGGATTCAATTGATAAAATTAAAAATGATCTATCCTCTAATGTTGATACTAAAAATATACTTAATAGTGTTGGAATTCCATTTATTTTACCAAAAACAAAAATAGATGATGTGGGCACAAATATAAAAGATATATATCTCCCAGCCTTAGAAAAATCTTTTAAAAATGCTTATCCTGAATATAATTTTACAAACCATTGTAAAGATAAACTAAAAAATGAAATTGGAATTTGGGAAGGAGCAAGATATCAAAACCTTGTAGAACGTTTAAAAAAAGAAAACATCGTTGGTTTACTTTTTTTAAATTTAAATGAATTTTCATTTCCAGCTTCAATCGAGACAATAAATAATTTACCAGAAAATTTTATTTTAGCTGGTGGATACGAAGTTATTTCATCATTGATAGGATGTCCTAGTACATTAAGAAGAGACGTAGGCTATCCACCATTGTTATGGTTTTCATCATTAAAAAATTTAAATGATGATAATTTGTGCTATCATATTGAACCGTATGGCTACAATCTAACGTTTAACAAAAGGGCACACCTAAATGATGCTGCTGAATATTGGTGGAATTCATTAATTGTTATTGCCTAAAATTTATTAAAAAATGACTTTTGATAAATATGATAAATTTAATAATAGTTTAAATTCTGATTTTGAGAATATTATCAAAGACACAAGTAAACTTTGGAAGAATCTTAAAAATAAAAATATTTTTTTAACCGGATGCACAGGTTTTTTTGGTTATTGGATTTTAAGAACTTTTGTAATTGCAAATAAAAAATTTAAACTTAATTCTAAAGCCTATGTTTTAACAAGAAACAAAAGTTTTAAGAAAGACAAAATATATAAATTATGTAATGATAAATCTATATTTTTTCATGTTGGTGATATAAGAAATTTTAAATTTCCAAAGAAAAAATTTGAATATATAATTCATGGAGCCACTACATCTGCATACGAAACATTTAAAAATCAGAGCCCATTAGAAAAAGCAAGTGTAATAATTGATGGTACAAAAAATATTTTAAATTTTGCAAAAAAATGTTCATGTAAAAAATTTTTATATTTAAGCTCAGGTGCTGTATATCAAATAAAGTCATCGAACAAAAAAAAATTTTTAGAAACATCTCCATTAACACAAATTAAAGATGATAATAATGTTTTAGGACGAGCTAAACGTATTGCAGAATTGCAAATTAATTTACAATCGAATAAAAAATATTTTAAAACAAATATTGCCAGATGTTTTTCATTTGTAGGACCATTGCTTCCATTAAATATTCATTACGCATTAGGAAATTTTTTAAAAAATTCAATCTCAAACAAATCAATTCAAATTAAAAGTGACGGTAAATCAATAAGATCATACATGTATGTAACAGATTTAATTGTTTGGTTATTTCATATATTTTTTAATGGTAAAAATTCTGAAATTTACAATATTGGTTCTGAAAATAAAATATCAATATTAAATTTAGCCAAGTTAGTTAAAAAAACTTTAAATAACAAAAAAAAAATATCATATAAAAAGTCAAACTTATCATTTATAAAATCTACATACGTTCCATCAACACTTAAGATCAGAAAAGAACTTAAAATGCACCAAAAAATCAATTTAAATGAAGCTATTCAAAAAACATTTAATAATATAAAAGATAATAGGTTTATTTATAATGATTAAAATAATATTTAATATTATAAATTTTTATTATGAATTTTAAAAATATAAAATTTGACAATTTTGAAAATATTTACGTTTATGGTTTTGGCTTAGCTGGAAAATGGTTTTCTGATAACTCACCAAAGAAAATTAAAGCCTTTATTGATACTGATGAAAAAAAATCTGGAAGAGTACATAACTCTATTAGTGTAATAAAAATTGATGAAGCAAAAAAAAATATTTCTAAAAATGATTTAATTGTAGTTTCTGTAGTTGATATTCAGGATGTTGTACCTATTTTAAAAAGAAATTTCCCCAAAAATAAGTGGGTTGCTTTAGGATTTTATTTAGATGGCAATGATGCTGATGGATCGTTAATTAAAGTTCAGCAAAATTTAACATCACATGAGTCTGTTGAAGATAAAAATTTTATTAACTATTCACTATATGCTGTAGAAAAATGTCATAAAGCCTTCATAAATAAAGATAAATTTTTTTTAAGAAGTATTGACATAGTTCTTTCAGAAAAATGTTCACTTAAATGTAAAGATTGTTCTAATTTAATGCAATTTTACATTAATCCAAAAACATTTTCTAATAACCAAATTGTAAATGAATTTGCAGAATTAACTGAAAAGATTTCACATATATTTGAAGTTAGATTAATTGGAGGCGAACCATTTATGAACAAAGAAATTTATGATATTATAGATTATTTTTGTAATCATGAAAAAATCACCAGATGTGTTATTTATACAAATGGAACAATTCCTTTAAAACCAGAACGATTAAAAAAATATAGAAATTCAAAATTAGTTTTTGCACTTACAGATTATGGCTCACTATCGAAAAATACTGATAAAGTTCATGATACACTACTAGATTTAAAAATAGCCACAAGAAGACATGTTCCTGAAAACTGGACAGATAGTGGACGAATAGAAGATTTTAAAAGATCAACTTTAGAAATGAAAAAACTTTTTGAAGCTTGTTGTGGAAAAAATCTTTTAACAACGATGAATGGCAGATTATATAGATGTCCATTTGCTGCTAATGCCGAAAGCCTTAAAGGGATACCATTTGATTCAAAAAATAGCGTAAGGTTAAATTCAAGTCCTGAAGAAATATCAAAATACACAAGAGACATTGATTATATACCAGCTTGTAACTATTGTAATGGTAGATCATTTGATGCCAAAGAAATAATACCCGCTATACAAACTCCAAATAGAAAACCAATAAAATATAAAATTTATAACTGAGATTTTTAGTTATGAATTTAACAATTATTGTAACAACACATGATAAATATTTTCATAAGCTATCTAAGTGTTTAGAAAGTATAAAAAATATTAGTCAAAAATTACAGCTAATAGTTGCCAATGACACAAAAAATAAAATTTCCAAAAAACTAATTAAAAAGATAATTAAAGAAAAGAATTTTAAAAATTTTTATATTTATGAACATTACAAAAAAGGCATTTCTGTATTAAGGAATGCATCATTAAATTATGTAAAAAATGATTGGGTTTCATTTATCGATGGTGACGATTGTGTCTCAGGTAAATTTAAAAATATAAATAATTTTTTAAAAATAAAAACAGATTTACTAATTTTTGACAATGAAATTAAAGATAAATTTAAAATTAAACCATGTGAATTTTATGGATTTACGGGTCTAATAGAAAGATTAGAGATAAAAAATATGGTTCAAAAATATCTAAAAAATCCTAGGGCTAATTCAATTATTACCCACGTTTGGTCAAAAATATATAATATTAATTTTATTAAAAAGAATAAATTTAAATTTAAAAATAATTTAAGCGTAAATGAAGATTTATTATTTAATTCCCAATATATTTATAAATGTAATAAAATATATTTAAGTAAAAAAAAATTTATTTCCTACACTCCATCTAAAAAAATTAAATTAAAAAAACGTCATAATTTTAATGACAAATCTTATATACAGCCTATTAAAAACCTAAGTAATATGTTTTTACTACCTAAAAGAAAAAATTTACAAAAAATTGCCTACCTATATTGGGAAAAAAAAATTTCAATTATAAATGAAAATAAATATTAAAAAAAAGATTAAATCATTAGAGAATGAAATTAAGAATCCCAAAAAAGGATTACCTGAAGATATATTTTTATTTACAACTAGAATATGTCCTCAAATTAATGTTGATCTACTAATTAAAAATAAAAAAAAAGAAACATTACTCACATGGAGAGAAAAAGGCGAAATAATAAAAGCTGGCTGGCATATACCAGGGGGTATTATTCGTGTAAGAGAAACAATTAAACACAGGATATCTGAAGTTGCAAAACATGAACTAAAATCTAGAATAATTTTCAAAAAAAAACCAATTGCCATTAAAGAAATTCACCTCGATCAATATAATAGAAGTCATTTTATATCTTTATTATATAAATGCACATTAACAACAAGACTTCCTAAATTTTTAAAATCAAATAATGATAAAATTTTGACTGGTCAATACCATTGGTTCAAAAAAATGCCAAAAAATATAATTTCAATTCATAAGATTTACCAAAAATATATAAATGATAAAAAATAAATTACCTAAATTTCTTATTATTGGTTTTCTTAATACTATCTTCGGCTATTTTATTGGAATATTTTTTTACAAAATGCTCTATCATAAATTTGGAATTATTTTAGTTGGAATTAGTAGTAATTTTTTCGCTATACTTTTTTCTTTTTTAAATTTTAAATTTTTTGTTTTTAAAACAAAAATGAAATATTTTTTTTCAGAGATTGCAAAAAGTTTTTTTGTCTATACCTCAATATTTATTATAAGTACTCTCTTATTATATTTGTTAATTGAAATATTTTACTTCAATATTTATATTGCTCAAGGGATAATTATTTTTATTTCAATAGTTATTTCAGTATTTAGTCAATTTTTAATAGTTTTTAAAAATAAATAATTTTAATCAAAATTAATTCGTTCTTTCTCAATAACCAAGGGTAAGTTTCTCTGGTGATCAAGAATTACACCAACATACTCTCCAACCAATCCAATTATAAAAATTTGTATAGAGCTTAATGCAAAAAGACCTATCACCAATGGAGCCGTGCCTAATGAAAAAGAATCCCAAAATATCAATTTATAAAACAAATAAACAATTGCTACGGTAAAACTAATTAAACTAGCAATGAAGCCAATTATTGTAGCAATTCTTAATGGTGTTTTTGACATTTTAACAACACCTAACATTGCAATATCATAAAGATGAAATAATGTACTTTTACTAATTCCTTTTTCTCTTAATGGTTGATGATATTTTACAGTATCTATCTGATCTGTTAACTCTGTAACAAGACCTCTTAAATATGGAGTTGGATCTTTTATTTTTTTTAACTGGTTTACTATCGATCTATCAAATAACCCAGTACCCGTAGTGTTGATTGTTAGTTTGTTTGATGAAATTTTATTAAGGATTAAATAGAAAATTTTTCTAATATAAAAAATGTTCTGGTTTTCATCAGAACCACTTTTTTGTGATAAAATAATTTTAGATCCATTTTCCCATTTTTCTATATATTGTGGAATAAGATCAATAGGGTCTTGAAAGTCAGCACTTATAGTTATGCATGCATCACCATCTGCTTGCAGTATACCATACATGGGCGAACGTCTGTCACCAAAATTTTTAGAATTAATAATTGCTTTAACTTTTTTATCATTATTGGTAATTTTTTTAATTAACTCAATGGTCCCATCTGTGGAAGAGTTATCAATAATTAAATGTTCGTAATCATAGTTTAGCTTTTTCATTTGTATAGAAACTTCTTTACAGAGCTTTTCTATATTATCAACTTCATTAAAGGTTGGAGTTATGATGCTAATTTTTTTCATTTTTTTTTATAAAAGATACTATCAATGAATGAATATACTTTATATTAGTTATTGATAAGCCTTGATGGCACCCTATAAGAATGCCATATTTCATTATATAGTCAGCATTTTTAAATGAATTCAATTTGTTTCTATTAGAAATTAAACTTTCAAATGCAGGATGCCTCAAAATATTTCCACTGAATATTGGTCGTGTTTGAACATTATTGTTTTCTAGAAAAACCTGTAACTGTTTTCTGTCAAATAAGTTATTTTTTTTCAATATGATTGGGTAAGCCAAAAAGTTAGTAGAGACATCCTTTAAAATGCGTGGAATTATAAAAAATTCATTCCACTTCTTAAAAAAATTTGAATGTAGTTTAAAGTTTCTATTTCTTAATTTGCTAAAACCACCAAATTTTTGCAGCTGCACTAAACCGAACGATGCACCCATTTCTGATGGTTCAAAATTATATCCAACCTCAGAAAAAACAAATTTTTTATCATACTCAAATCCCTTTAATTTTATTCCTAATCTTTTATTTATATTTTCAGAGTCCTTTATAAGAGTTGACATTCTACCCCAACTACGAAGAACTTTTGCTTTGTTTAAAAAAACTTTATTATTAGTTAAAAACATACCACCATTACCAGCACAACTTATTATATGTGATCCATAAAAACTCGTTATAGATATATCACTATAGTATCCTGTAGGTTTTTTCATAATTTTTGCTCCTAGAGTATCCGCAGAGTCTTCAATAATTAATAATTTATATTTTTTTGCTATTAAATGTAATTTTCTCCAATCTGGAATATTTCCAATTAAATTTGGTATTAGAATTGCTTTAGTTTTTTTAGATATTTTTTGTTCAATTTTTTTTATATCAATTTGAAGTGTATCAATTTCGTTATCAACCAATACTGGGATAAATCCACTAAGCATAATCGATGAAACAGCAGTACCAAAGTTAAGACAGGGTGTAATAATTTCACTACCTTTTTTAAAATTCATAACTTTTAAAGCAAGTATTAAAGCTGATGATCCCGAATTAACCATAAGACCAAATTTTTTTGAAAATAATTTTGCAATTTTTTTTTCAAAAGAATTTATTGATGCACCCATTTGGGTTGATTTTTTAAGGGTTTTAAGAACGGCATTTATTTCTTTATTATCATAAACGTTCTTACCGTAAGGAATTTTCTGCATAATATTTTTTATATTCAATTTTTATTAGTAGTTTTTATATATTTTTTTATTTGATTTATACATGCATCAAAAGGTGTTATATTGTTTTTTATCATTTTTTCCCACTCAATAACCTTATTGATGGTTTCGTTAAAATTCCAAGTTTGTGACCATTTAAGTTTTTTTAATGCCTTATTGCTATTGAGGTTTAATATTTTTGTTTCTTTAAATTTAAATTTATCTTTTACAATATAATTAAATAAAAAAAATTTTTCAAATTTTTTAACAACATTGATAACTTTCTTAGAATACTTATCTTTTGGACCAAAATTCCAAGCATAACCATCTTTGTATGCATTTTTTTTTAATATAAGCAATAAATATCCATAAAGTGGTTCAATCACATGCTGCCAAGGTCTTACGTTGTTAGGATTTCTCAATACAAGTTTTTTACCATTTTGAATTGATTTAATTATATCAGGAATAATTCTATTTTTACTAGTATCTCCACCACCGACAACATTTCCTGATCGAGCCACTAAAAACTTAGAAAAAAAAGATTCATTATAGGAATAAACTATATTTTCCGCGCAAACTTTAGATCCACTATACGGATCTTTACCTTTTAAATTATCATTTTCAGAATAACTTTTATTAATGTTGTTATTATAAACTTTATCAGTAGTTATAATTAAAGTATTTTTTAAAGATTTTATTTTTCTAGAAATATCAACAATATTAAGTGTTCCATTAACATTAACATCAAATGTATACATTGGTTTGGTATATGAATTTACTACAAGTGATTGAGCCGCTAAGTGTATAATATAATCAGGTTTTATTTTGATAATTTCTTTGGATAGTTTATTATAATTTCTTATATCTCCAATTATACTTTTTTTAATAATAGAAAATATTTTAGCCTTAATATAAAGAGAGTTTTTTTCAGGTTTTAATGAGTAGCCATAAACACTAGCACCTAAATGATTTAAAAGTATACACAACCAGGAACCCTTGAAGCCTGTATGGCCAGTAATAAAAAATTTTTTGTTTTTTAAGCTATTTTTTTTCAAATTTTTACCTTTTGAATTTCCAAAGAAATTTATTTTTTTTATACATTGAATTTAATAACATTTTATCTTTAATGGTATCTAAGGACTCCCAAAAACCATTATGTTTAAAAGCATATAATTTTTTTTGTTTTAAAATTTTATTTAATGGTTCTTTTTCAAACATCGTTTTTTTAGATTTAATATATTTAATAATATTCTTAGACACAACCATGAAACCACCATTGATATAAACGTCAGATTTCTTTTTTTCATTATCAAAGTATAAAATTTTATTATTTTGTATTTTTATAACTCCATATCTTTGTTTTGGTCTTACAGCAGTTAGTGTGATTAAAGATTTTTTATTATTATGAAGGGTAAGTAATTTTTTAATATTTACATTGCACAATCCATCCCCATAAGTCATCATAAAATCATTTTTTAGATTTAATTTATTATAAGCCATTTTAATTCTACCACCTGTACCGCTTTTTTTACCAGTATCTATCATGTCAATAGTTATCCATCTGCCCAAATTATTATATTTAATTTTTATGTGATTATTCTTTTTAAAAATTATTTTT
>Ga0209091_10001446_pt1 | contig 20817 bp, 28 predicted proteins | sample ArcticOcean_MG_C_6_FD_187438 | JGI IMG/M metagenome (GOLD analysis project Ga0209091, IMG submission 187438) | Marine microbial communities from western Arctic Ocean - ArcticOcean_MG_CB8_128 (SPAdes) (version 2) | ecosystem: Environmental > Aquatic > Marine > Oceanic | place: Arctic Ocean...
AATTATTAGAGTTAAATGTAAAATTTGACATAGAAAAAATTAAAAATGTTCCAAAAGATGGTCCATTAATGATAGTGGCAAACCACCCCTTTGGTGTTCTTGACGGTTTAATAATATGCTGGCTAACGAGCAAAATAAGGTCTGAATTTAAAGTTTTAACTCATTCAATGCTATTAAGGGCGCCTGAAACAAGAAATCACCTTCTTCCTATTGATTTTAGTGAAAGCAAAGATGCGATGAAAACAAATCTTGAAACGAGAAAAACTGCACGTAAGATTTTAGATGACGGTGGAACAATTGTTGTTTTTCCTGGCGGGACAGTATCAACAACTAAAAAATTCTATAATAAGACCGCTTTAGACCCTGAGTGGAGAAACTTCACGTCGCGCCTAATAAAAAGATCAAAACCAACCATTCTTCCCTTACATTTTACGGGTCAAAATAGTTTTCTTTTTCAAACAGCAAGTCACCTAAGCGAAACACTTAGGTCTTCTTTGCTTTTTCATGAAGTTAAGAGAAGGGTTAATACTGAGGTTCCTGTAATAATTGGCGATCCAATTCGATACGATCAAATTGATGAAAGCCTAACAAATACTGAATTATCAAAATATCTAAGAGATATTACTTATAAAATTAATCCATTATGGGTTTCAAAAGAAATACCATTAGGGAAAGATTTTAAAGAGTTCTAATTACTTAATAAGTTCTGGGTAAGGGCTTCCTGTTCCTGACATATTGCCTTTTCCACCATCGTTATAAATAACACCATAATGTCTTTCAGAAAAAAGCCATTCTCCATTCTCTTTTAAATATTTATCTTGATAAACACCAATATTAAACATGCCTGTAGGGTTTCCTTCCGTATCTTTTTCAGGAAATTGAAGGTGTTCTGTAATGTACCAGCGGCCTGTTGCCCTATCACCATTAACTTCAACAGTTCCATTTTGAATAAGCTGAGCAACAAATGGAAACCCTGCCATAGCTTGAACCCAAAGAGCTACAATAGCATCCCTGCCTTCAACTGGAGGAATACTTCCAAGGTTCCATATGGCATTATCATGCCATGTGGATGACCAATCAGTTTCATCACGACGACAAACAGCATCGGCATATTTTTCTACTAAATTTCTAATTTCTTCTTTATCACTCATAATTTAATCCTTACTAAAAAAGTCAGCTCTAGGAACACCTGTTTCATCATAAACGGGCTCTTGTTTGCTAATCTTATATTTCAAAGCATCGCCACCCAATAAACCAGAAGCATTAAGATTTGCGCTCATATCTTTATACCAGTTACTATCAAAGTGATCTTTTAAAGACTGTTCAGTCTCCCATCGTTCCATAACCCATATGCGGCCTGGCTTATAAGGGTCTAGGGTCCAGCTGTAAGCCTGACATCCCACCTCATCAAGAGCTCCATCAATTAAATCTTTCGATGTTTCAATAATTTTATCTATATTTTCAGGGGGAAAATCAAATACTGCCGTAATAATAATTTCAGTTTTTTCCATAGCTATCTCCAATTCAAGTTAACATAGAAGATACTATTTAATTTTAAAATTACTAGCCCTCTTTTGACTCGCCTTCTTCTATAAGTCTGTCATGCATAATATGATGCATCCTTAATCTTTTTTCCATATAGTTAGAAAATTCAACTTTTTGTGTACCGCTAGCCCTTAAACCATCATGTACATAAGGCAAATTAATAGCATCTTGCTCAAAAACCATGGCAAGGCCTGCACCAAGTTCATCAGATGCATCCGTTACAGGCTCATGGAAATCGAGATACTTAATGCTCGCTGGTTCTGGGCGAGGACCATCCTTTGGGAAGGGTTTTAGCAAAACAATATCCATAATTGAAGTATTCGGATCAAGTCCATTTGGCCTAAAACGATAAATAGTATTAAATGTCATACCCGCCCAAATACTATAGTTAGGAAAGACATTATATATAAGAGAGTCAACCATCTCAGCATCACCTGCATGACTATAATCATTGCCAGTTTCATTAAATAAATTATCTCTAAACATTTGTGCAGTAAAAGTTCTTGCAGTTACACCTTCTGGAACCCGCATCTCAGGATTTTTTTCTAAATCATGATCAAAACCTGTGAATGCATTAAAAATTTCTTGTTCAGAAATATCATGCTTAATATGAGGACTCTTTACAGTATGAGCTGATAATTGTCTTCCAACATAATCATTCCAAGTATCATATTGGCTATTAATATCACCCGTCATAGGAAGACCTTGCGGATGTGTACCAAGAACGTGATGGCTTTCCATAAAGGCTTCGGTACTTAATTTCCAATTAGCATTAATTTTCTTTGATATGTGTGCGGCTTTATATCTGTTTGCAAGATCATATCTTTCAAAATGAGCAGACATTGGGCCTAAAACAGTTGACAAGGGAGCCGCATCTAAATCCATATTTACAAATACAAACCCACCCCACAGCTCAACCTTAGCCTCCGGAAGATCTGGTGCACCGCCATTCCACTGGGGGCAATCCCAACCAAAAGGATTTTCTTTAAAAGTTCCATCAAAATTCCAGGATAAGCCATGAAATGCGCACCGAAACTCATCAAGGTTGCCATCATCAGCCAGAATCTGACGCCCTCTATGAAGGCAGGAATTCACTAAAGCTTTAATTTCTTTTTCTTTAGTTCTTACGATTATCAAAGATTTACCAACATTATTAAAAATATGATGATCCCCAATATTTGGAATATCTTCCTCTCTACAGACCCATTGCCATATTTTAGGCCAAACATACTTAACCTCTTTGTTAAAAAAATCCTGATCATGGTAACGAGACGCAGAAATTGGATCAGACTTAATGTCGGGGTTAGGTCCCTCCTTAAGATAATCGGGCGAAGGGACTGTATCGTTATTTAAAATATCCTCGTAGCTTTCAAAAGGTGATCTCTCTGAAATTTTTTGTATTTTTCCGTTTGGCATCATAACTCCCCAATTAATATGTAACTACAACTTTACCAATGTTTTTACCGCTATGTAAATATTCTACAGCATCTACACAGCTATCAACCCCTTTAAAAAGGGTGCTGTCGACCAATGGGTCAATCTTTCCGTTATCAACCAAGTGAACTAGTTCTTTAATATGACTAGATACTTTGTCTGGCCAATCTTTGTATAAAAATGCCCTAAGTTGAGCAGACTTCCATAATAGTTTGTGATAAATTCTTGGGGCAAGAACCTCTTGCGGATCACCCTTATACTCAGAAACAAACCCGCAAATTAGTAAACGCCCTCTTGTTGCTAAATTATCAACACATGTGTCAAAAGTATCTGTTCCAATCTGCTCAAAAATCAAATTTATTCCATCAGGATATTCTGAAGACAATATCTCACCTAAATTTTCTTTCGTGTAAACAATAACCCTATCACAACCCAGTCTTTTTAATTCCTTAGCCTTTTCTTCAGAACTACATGTTCCAATAACATGGTTACCGGCTAATTTTGCAATTTGCACACACCAGTTACCTACACCACCAGCAGCACCAGTGATTAAAATAGTTTCTCCTGTGCCCATTTCTCCAGCCTCTTTGAGGCCAATTGATGCAGTAAGACCGGCAACAGCTGCACCCATATATGCTGGGGTACATCTAGGAACTTTAACAAATTCACCTTCATCAACACTACGACAGAGCATTTCAGTATAAGCGCTCCCAAGCCAAGGTGAAACAATACTATCGCCTACAGAAAACTCAGTAACATCTTCACCGATAGCAACGACTTCACCAATAGATTCGCATCCAAGGTCGAATGGAAACGATCCGTCAGAAAAATATACTCCACCACTAATATTTATATCTGAAGCATTTACACCACCAAAGTGGTTACGCATTAATATTTGCCTTGCTACAGGTTGTTCCAAACTAACCTCAATTACCTCACCAGCATCACGAAAATCCCTAGTGTATTTATTTGCAACTAGTTTTTTAAAAGTTTTAGACATCTGTTTCCTCATTTTAAATAAATAATATTCTAAAAACTATAGATTAATAGCATTAAAATTAAATAAGCACCACTAATTTATTTTTTTATACCATAGTTTGGCTTACGTTTTTCTAGGAAAGAAGCAATACCCTCAGCGTGGTCAGAGGAACGAATTGTAATAGCTTCATAGCCAAGACCAACATCCATTATACTGCTGGCAAGTTGTTTTAAACCTATATTGACTGCAACTTTTGTCCATCGAATAGCATCTGTGGATCCTAATGAAAGTTTCTTTGCATAAGAGTCTACTTTTTCATCCAGATCAGATAACGGCAATGAAAAGTTGATTAACCCAATTTCAGCAGCTTCTTTTCCTTTTATCATAGAACCAGTCATCAAATAGTGCTTTGCTCTAGCATAGCCGATTAATTGAGGCCATATTACAGCTCCACCATCTCCAGCAACAATTCCTACGCTGACATGCGGGTCGGCAATTCTAGCCTCATCGTTGGCAAAAATAATATCACAAAATAATGCAATTGTTGCACCCAAACCCATAGCATCACCATTAACTTTTGCTATAATAGGTTTCTCAAGATCCAATAATCCAAAGATCATTTTTTTTGCCTCTACTAATTGATTTGTATCAAAATCTTTCGATTCATTATTTTTTTTCATTTGATCAACATCACCTCCAGCGCTAAAGGCTTTTCCAGCGCCTGTTAAGATAATAATATCGCTACCTTTATCTGTTTGCAGGTCATAAAAAAGTTTAGATAATTCTGTATGTAACCCTTCGCCAACAGCATTCATAGTTTCAGGAAGATTTAAAGTTACAGTTAATATCCTTTCATTTCTTTCAAACTTAATAGTCTTGTAATCATTGAATTGCATGCTACTTTCCTTTAATAAAATTTTGATAGATCGTAAAATCTCAAATAAGGTAATCAAATATGATGAAAATTAATACAAAAAAATTTCACTTTCTGACCTCAGTTACTAAATTTTGTTTAGTTTTTTTAATTTTAAATTTAGTTCCATTTAAGGCTTTAACAGAAGACTATAGTCACCCCGGACAAACTAATTTCAATGTAAAGGATAGATTGGCGATAATTAATTTAGTTAACTCTTATGCAGATGATTATGACCATAATAACTTTAGTGATTACCTAAAGCTTTTTTCCAAAGATATTAAATGCACTGTTTATACAAATGATAGTGACCCTGTAATAATTCAAGGAAAAGACTTTGGTGCATTTATGCTTGGACTTAGAACGAGCGCCCTAGAAAATAATGTTGGCCCTCTTCACTTTATTTCAAATCTTAATATAAAAGAACAAACAAATAACTCAGCAATTGTTGAGACTTATGTAATGTATGTTCCTCTTGATACCTCTAGACTAAACTTACCCGAGGAAACCTTAAATAATACTAAAATTACTGGCACAGCTAGATATATTTTTTCAGTAGAAAAGGATCTAAAGGAAATATGGAAAATAAAAAGTTACGTTATTAAATATAGGCAGTCAGTAGTAGAAAAAACCCTTCCGTAATATATTAGTTAACTTTGAATGAGTAGAACAAGCTAGCGTTTTCGCAATTATCAACTATCGCAACCCAACGATTGATTGCGTCGATATTTTTCTCGCTTTCCCAAATTTTAACTGCATCTTCTAAAGAAGCTAAAGAGGAAGATGTTCCGTTCCAATAAAAAACTCCATTTGATATATCTGAAGAATACATTGGAAAAAGAATACTTAATTTAAAGTCCATATTATCTTTTTTTCCAACAGCAACATAGCTTTCACCTAAACTTATAATTTGATCTCTCGAAACACCCTCTTTAAGTTTACACTTATAAGATTCTGCAACTTCAGCATTTAAAAGGCTTGAAGCAAAAATATTAATAAAAGTAATAATAAATATACTTTTCATTACAATTCTCCATTTTCAGTAAAAGTTTAAATCAACTATAGTAAAATAATTAACTATTTTTTGAATATTAACATAAATCAAACGAATCTGATAATAACGATTAATGACTAACTTTTGGAAAAAATTACTTAAACCTGAATCGGGTCTTGCAAAATTCCTCTTATTAGCCTTTGTTTTGTTTTTCTTTTCTCTTGAGTTTCTTCCTTTTTTATCGCCAATTAAAAATTTTCTAGCCGCAGATGCTTTGTCTATTAGCATTGGGGAATCTAAGTTTTCTGCATACTTAATTATCCAAGGCGTATTGATAATTGCTACATTATTATGGGTTACAGGTTTGCTGTCTGATATTGCCGCAAAATTTGTTAAGAAGATCCCTGGAATCAATTCGAACAATAGAAACTTAATAACAAAAGCACTTCAAATACTCATCTATTTTATTGCCTTTCAAATAGGTATGAATTTTTTAGGTATTGATTTAACTGCTCTTGCTGTTTTTAGTGGTGCGCTTGGTATAGGTATTGGTTTTGGATTACAAAAAATAACATCGAATTTTATTAGCGGTATTATTATTTTGTTTGAAAAAACTGTGCAGAACGATGATTTGATAGAATTAAATGATGGAACATTAGGTTTTTTAAGAAATACAGGTTCAAGAGCTTCATTAATTGAAACATTTGACGGAAAAGAAGTGATGGTTCCAAATGAAGACTTAATAACAAATAGGGTTATAAATTACACACACAGTAATAAAAAAGCGCGAATTAAGATTAGTATTGGCGTATCATATGACTGTGATATCAAAAAAGCTCAAACACTAATATTAGAGGCTGCAAAAGAACATCCAAGAACAACAAAAACTCCAGAAGCTTTATGTTTTCTAGAAGAGTTTGCTGATAGCTCAGTTAATTTTATCCTCTTATTCTGGGTTAACGATGTAATTGAGGGAAGATACGGACCCAGAAGTGATGTTTTGTTCTCCATTTGGAACAAATTTAAGGATAATGGTATTGAAATTCCTTATCCACAGAGAGATATTCATATTAGAGACGGAAAGGTTTAAATGAATTTAATAAAAATAATATTTATTCTATCTGTATTTATATATCCTAATCTTGGTTTGTCGCAAATCGTTAATATGGAGTCATCTAGGAAGGAAAACTTACTTGGATCACATCTTCAACTCAACCTTGGTTTAAATGGCTCTAGCGGTACAGTTGACAGAACAAATTATAGTTTTGAGGGTAGAGTAGATATTAATTCAAATGAGTGGCAAAGGTTTGCTATATTTTCCTATAAAAGAGAAGAGAAAGATAATTCAATTACCTCAAACAATACATTTATGCATTTAAGGGGTGTTAGAAAAATATCATCACTTCTTGCAGTTGAGGGATTTATTCAATTAAGCGAAAAACCTCTTCAAAAGATTAAAAGAAGAGAGCTGGTAGGAGCTGGTATTAGGCTTAGTCCTTATAAATCAGTAAAGCTTGGACTAGGTATATTTAATGAAAATGAGGAAAGAATTTTATCTGACGCAAGGAAAACAATTCGAATTAACTCATATGTGACTAATTCTTTTAACATTTCTGATAACGCTTCTCTTGAATCTACATTATACATTCAACCTGATATTGAGGATTTTTCAGAATTAAGATCTTATCTAGTTCTTGGGTTACGACTAAAAATATCAGAACGATTTTCATCTATAATAACATATGAAAACACCCACGATTCATCTCCTCCGCCTCTTACAGACAAATCAAATTCATTTTATGGTGTTAAATTTAGTTTTGATTATTAATTTAGTTTTAGTTTTCAATACTATATATAAAGGAATTAAAGTAATATAATATTGCATCCTTTAAATCTACACTTAAATAAGAGGCAAACAAAACACCAAGAATAAATCCAAATATTACCCTAATCATCAAGTTCTGCCTTTTTTCTATTATAGATTTTTTTACTTTTTACAATTCTTTCGTAAGTACCCTGCTTTTGCCTTTCTAACCTAGGTTTTTTAGGTTCTTCATCCTTCATTTAAAGAAGACCTTCTATCAAAGATGGAAATAAGATCGGGATTTAATGATAAAGCCTTCTTATAAAATAAAACTGCATCTTTCGTATTACCTAATTTTTCAAAAACAAGGCCTTTGTTATAATAAACCGCAGAAACATCTTTAATATTACTCTTTAAAGATTCTTCATATTTATCTAATGCACCACTAAAATTCTTAAGGAGGTAAAGGCTGTTTCCTTGATTTAAGAGTGCTTCAGCTTTTACAGACTCATTTTTAATAGCTTTATTAAACTGCTCAAGAGCTAAATTAGGTTTTAAGCCGTTATTGTATATGATACCTAAATTTATCCTCGTAGCATCCCTGATATTTAACGGTAACGGCTTATCAGATAAGATATTTAAACAAATATTTATTGATGATCTCGATGAGTAGCCTAATTTAGCATGCTTATAGCAAATAGCTGCCTCAGAATCTCCCAAGACTGAAATTGCTGCATTGGCATTAGCGGTTTGTAAAAAAAGAAATAAAGTTAATATAAATATAAATCTAGTCATTAAAATCCTTTAAAAATCTACTGAAAATCCATCTGAAATGTGCCTTTCAGGCCAGAAAAACTCTAAATTCATATTTTTTATTTTCCAGCTTCCATCAATCTTAACATAATTTTCATCATAAAGAGCAAGCCATAAAAAATTACTTTGGCCTTCCTTTATGTCTGATCCATCCATATTTTTTGTCATACCGTCTAGAAGGTAGACCCTTCCTTTGGCTTCATTTGGACCAGTGATTTTTACTAGATGATTTGTGTTAACATGCATACTAACAAAAGGAGTATCAAGGGTATCTTTAAATGTTTCTTTGTAGTTATTATAAATAATATCCTTACCAACCCAATCACCATACGGGCCATAACCACAAACAGCTCCTTCTGCAAAAACATGCATTAAGCTATCAAGATCTCTTGCGTCCATATGGTATGAATAACGCAGCCTTAATTCTTTTATCTGCTCAACATCAAGTAAATCCCTTAAAGCCTTTATCTCGCTACTAGTTAATTCTTCATTATTACTCATCTTTCTTCGCCTCACAAAATTGATTAAATTGAGCTAAACCCGTTTTAGAAATGCTTAGCGGTGGATGAATAAAATTATTATCAATGTTTTGTACCGGTGGTAAATACGAAATAGAGCCAAAAGAGGTATTAAATATTCTTGGATTCATTACAATTTTTTTCCAGTTTTCTTTAATTTTATTCATTTTAGTATTTTAAGATATATTTCTAATTATTTCAAAGAATATCGATTTCTGCTATGATTTAATATTATTTAAAAAATAAAAACTTTAAAGAAGATAAGAAATATGAAAAATGAAATTGATATAAAAAATTTTAAAAAGGGTTGGCATAATGAAGAGCCCTTTGAAGATTATGTAGGTCCTTTTTATTATCTAGAAAATGATAACAATAATATTGCAGCTTTTAGATGCGAAAAAAAGCACTTAAATGGAATGGGTTCTCTCCATGGAGGAATGATAATGTCCTTTATTGATTATACTTTATTTGTTGTTTCACTAAAGCAAGTTAAGGAGGAATCTTTTGTAACCATATCCTGCTCTACAGAGTTTTTAAGGCCCTCAATTAATGATGATATCATTTATGGAAAAGGAGAAATTACAAATGAAACAGGCTCAATGCTCTTCATAAAAGGTGAGGTTTTTAATAAAAAAGAAACTATTTCAACATTTAGCGGTATTTTAAAAAGAATTAAACAAAAGAACAAATAATGAAATTAATACTATCAAAGAAACATAAATCCTAACCTTTAAGTAATTCAATAAAATCACATCATTTTTAAAAATAAAAAAATCAACAAATAAAAGAACTATAAATATAAGTATCGATAACAGAATAAAAGCAAAGCTGCTTAAAATTAGAAATCCAAAATAAACTAAAAGAGTTAATAAATTACTTATAATAAATAAATTAATTGTAATTTTTTTGCTACTTAAAAAAATTCCCCAATGAGTACCGCATATAAAACTAACAATTGTTAGGATATAAAGAGATGCAAGGTAAATAATGTTGTAATTTAAAAAATTGTTTAAAGAAAAAATACTTAGTATTGAGAAAAAAACAAAAGGTGTGCTCCCAAATAATATTAATAAATTTGATAAATTTCTTCTAAACATTAGCCTTCTTGCTTCTTCTGCATCTTTCAGAACAATACAAAACATTTTTCCAAGAAAATTTCCATTTTTTTCTCCAAGAAAAATTTTTTTTACAGACAAGACAAATTTTTGTATCTAAATTTTTTTTTAGGATTTGTTTAGGAATTTTTAACCTCAGTAAAAGTTATAGCTTACCCATCTTTTTTCTTTCATTTGGATCGAGATATTTTTTTCTTAAACGTAACTTAGTTGGTGTTACTTCTAAGAGTTCATCACTATCTATATACGCCATCATTTCCTCTAAGGACATTTGCTGATGCGGTACAAGGACAACTGCTTCGTCTGCTCCAGAAGATCTAACATTTGAATGTTTTTTTCCTTTTAAAACATTAATACCAAGATCATTTTCCCTATTATGTTCACCAACTATCATTCCGCCGTAGACCTCTGTCTGGGGACCTAAAAACATTATTCCTCTATCCTGAAGATGAAATAATGCATAAGCAACGGCTGGTCCTGTCTCAGTTGAAACTAAAACACCATTCCTTCTACTTTCAATATCACCCTTATAGGGACCATATTCATGAAAAATCCTGTTAATTACTCCAGTTCCTTTTGTTTGGGTTAAGAATCGATTCTGATATCCAATTAAAGCCCTTGAGGGTGCATAAAAAATTATTCTAGTTTTACCAGAGCCTGAAGACCTCATATCAATCATTTCACCCTTACGTCTGTTCATGCTATCTAAAACAGAACTTGAAAATTCATCATCAACATCAATAATAACTTCCTCAATTGGCTCTAATTTTTTACCTAATTCATCTTTTTTATATAACACCTTTGGTCTTGATACTGTCATTTCAAAACCTTCACGGCGCATAGTCTCAATTAAAACGCCAAGCTGAAGTTCCCCTCTTCCGCCTATTTCAAATGAATCCTTTCCCTGACCTTCGGCGAAGGTTATGGCAACATTAGTTTCTGACTCAGCAATTAATCTCTCACGAATAACAGTTGATGTTACTTTTTTGCCCTCTCTCCCAGCAAAAGGTGAATCGTTGACGGTTATTGTAATAGACATTGTAGGGGGATCAATAGGAGTTGATTTTAATGGTGTGGTTATAGATGGATAGCAAATTGTATCTGACACGGAGGTTTTTGTTAAACCAGCAATGCAAATGATGTCACCACAGAAAACTTCGTCAACAGGGACCTTACTTGTCCCTTCAAATTTGAATAATTTTGTTAATCGACCATTTTCTACTAACTCAGAATTTAAATTGATAGACTTAACTTGATCATTAATTTTTGCGCTACCTGAGATAACTTTACCTGTTAAACATCTCCCAAGATACGAATCGTAATCAAGTAATGTGGCAAGCATAGCAAATTCATTAACCTCATCAACAACAGGGATAGGAACATGTTTAATAATTAAATCCATAAGATCATCTAAATTATCAGAGCTTTCTTCTAGATCTTTTACGCACCAACCAGCCCTACCAGATGCATATAATATTGGAAAATCTAGTTGCTCATCATCTGCATCTAAAGCAACAAAAAGGTCAAAAATTTCATTTACCACCTCATCAGGTCGTCTATCAGGCCTATCTATTTTATTGATAATAACAATGGGTCTTAATCCTTGCTTTAGAGCTTTTCCAAGAACAAACTTAGTTTGTGGCATTGGACCTTCAGCAGAATCGACAAGTAAAATGACACCATCTGCCATTCCCAATACCCTTTCAACCTCACCGCCAAAATCTGCATGCCCTGGAGTATCAATAATATTAATTCGAATATCACCCCAAGGTATTGAGGTTGGTTTAGCAAGAATTGTAATTCCACGTTCTTTTTCAAGATCACCAGAATCCATAACCCTTTCATCAACAAGTTGATTATCTCTAAACAATCCACTTTGCTTCATAATTGAATCTATAAGCGTAGTCTTTCCATGATCAACATGAGCAATAATTGCAATATTTCTAATTTCTTGATTCATTAAGTATCCATTGTATTTTGAACGGTTTTTATATTGTTAATTCAATAATAGATAGCTTTATTTTTTATATATAAAATTTTAGATACACAAGTAGAGCTAATACTGTAATTACTGGAAAGATAAATAGACAAATAATTCTAAACATTGTTATTTAATCAAAGAATTTAGTTGTGATTGCAAGTAAAAATTAAAACAATGGAAGATATAATGATATGTGTTTTGGTTAAAATTAAAGTGAAAGAGAATAAACAAAAGCAATTTGAGGAAATATTCATAAATCTCTCAAGTAAAATAAGAGAAAATGAAGAAGGTAATATATTTTATCAAGTCTCAAGGGATAAACAAAATTCACTTAACTATATAATTATGGAAAATTATAAAGATATTGAAAGTATTAAGAAACACTCAAAAAGTCTTCATGTAAAAAATGCTAGGAAACTATTCAAGGACTGCTTTGATGGTGAACCTATTATTAGACATTTTGATGCACTATAATTATAAATATTATTTTAAGGTAAGCTTTTAATGAATAATTCATCAAATTATATTGCTTCGCCATGTGTTGGTATATGCATGCTCGAAAAAATAAACGATATAACATCTTGTACTGGCTGCAAAAGGACGCCATACGAAATTCGTCATTGGACAATATTATCGGATAAGGAGAGAGAAGACATTATGAATGAATTAAAAAATAGAAAAATTAATATATAAATGGAAGTGATAGACTGCATTTTAAGCATAGATTCTTAGATAAATCCTTTATAGGATTAGAAAAATTGCAATTATAACAAACAATATGACCATTTCTTTCTTTTAGAGATTTAGTTTCTTTTTTTAAATTAGTCATTATATTCAATTATTTAAATCCATCTTCTCACTTTTAAGCAATAGCTTTTATAGTCGTTGCTAAATAATTTATTCATTGCATCTTCTTCAGGAATAATTTGAAAAATAGTAATATAAGAAATGAACAAAGGAAGGTAAATAATAATTCCAAATACTGATGAAAAATAAATACTAAACGATATTAATAGTGAGGTAAGACCCAAGTACATAGGGTTACGTGTTCGACGAAAAATACCTGAGGTAACTAAGCTAGAGGCAGTTTCAGGCTTCAAAGGATTAACAGTGGTTTTTGAAATTTTAAATTGTCTTGTTGCCAAGAAAATCACTGAAACTCCAATTACTAAAAATAAAAGAAACAAAGTTCGTTGAAGATGTGGATGGAGATAGAATATATCCAGATAATCTCTAGACAGGAATGTTAGAAGCATTGCAATTAAAGCAACTAAAGGCGGGGGTATCTTAGTTTTCATCTTCTTTCTCCAAATAATAAATTATATTTCCATTCTCAAGTGACAACCCAATCCCAAAGAAAATAAGTAATAATAAGCCAGGAAATTGTTCCCAAAAATAATTTAGCAAAAAACATGTTTTCTTACTCCCAGTTAATCAACATACTTAATTAGGCAGAACCCCTAGCTTATCCATTGCTAGCGTCGCCCATTCTTCAGATCCTTCAGTATCACCATCGCATTCCTGCATATCTAGAATTTTTTTTGCACCAAGCTCTAGTAATCTTCCATCAACTTTTTTGCCAGCACCACAAAATTCATGATGAGAGCTATCCCCGAGGGCGCAGACGCTATATTCAATAGAGCTTAAGTCTAAGTCAGATTCCGATAATTCATTCCAAAAATTTTCACCCATCATTGGAAGGTCGCCATCACCTGTTGTGCTTGTTATAATCATTAATTTACTCATGGTTTTTAATTCATCCATTGATACGCTATCCATCCCAAACTGAATAACATCAACACCTTTATCTTTAGCTATTGCTTCAGTCTTATCAGCTACATCCATTGCTGTTCCCATTTCTGATGCATATACTATATTTAATTTAGTCATTATATTATCCTTTTGATTTTATAAGATTAAAAATCTTGGGCTGTTGGTCTTAAAACTATTTCATTTGCAGCAACACCAGGTTTTTGTTCTAGGGAATAAATTATTGCATCTGCAACTATCTCGGCAGGCTGGGCAAGATTAGCGTACTTAGCCTCACTGGTAAGATATTCTAGCATTTTTTCATCTTTAATTGACGCTCCAAGTTCGGTTTCAAAAGCACCTGGAAAAATACAAGTTACCTGCAGCTTTCCTTCACTTTCTATTCTTAGGCCTTCTGAGATAGCCGCTACAGCAAATTTTGTTCCAGAGTAAACTGCACTTCCAGGAATAAGTCTTTTACCCGCCACTGACGAAATATTGATAATTTGACCACTACCTCTTTCCATCATATGGGAATAAACCGCATCAATGGCATATAAAACACCTTTTATATTAACATCAATCATCTGATCCCATTCATCAGTTCTACCTTGCTCAATAAAAGACAAGGGCATAATTCCTGCATTATTAACCAAGGAGTCAATTTGATTAAAGGTATCAATTCCGTATTTTACTATATTATTTAAATCTTCTTTCCTGGTTACGTCTGTGGCCATAAAAATTGCATTATCACTGCCCAAAGATTCGCATAAATCCTTTAGTCTATCTTCACGTCTTGCAGCCAGAACAACTTTTGCGCCGTGTTCAACACATTTTTTGGCAGTTACCATGCCAAATCCTGAACTAGCACCTGTAATTAAAATTACTTTTCCTTTGATACAACTCATAATTAATTCCTATTTTTTTAAGTTTTTGTTATAAAAAAAACTAGTTAATAATGATTATTAAAAACATACAAGCATTAATTTTTATAATTTTTAGGATATAATTGTCTATTTTTTAAATGGTGATCCCGAGAAGATTTGAACTTCTAATCTACTGATTTAATTTTTATAGCGTAAGCAATTTCTAGTTACATGCTTGAGGAAAACTCTTGTGCGGATATATCATAACATTGAATATAAATTATTTAGTTTGTTTTGCAAAAGGATAGCTCGGACTCTTTTTATATACAGAAAACCTTTGTAATTTCTGCTCATTTATTTTGGTTTGAAGTTGATTCTGAGATAAAACCATTTGTTTTATTTTAGTTGATGACGTTCTTGGATTATAGTGAACCTGTTCAATTTGCTTACCAATATCTCTAATATAGTTATCAACATCAAGGTTATGTGATTTCTTTCCCCAATCCTCACCTACAACAAAAATATCAACATTTAAGGCTTTGCAACCTGAAATATACTCAAGTTCATGATATGGGCGAACTATATCGACGCACCCAAGCGCTCGCAACATCTCCATACGTTGTTCTAAGGGAACAATAGGAACATTAGGTTTGTACATATTAACAACTTCATCTGAAGCAACCCCAACCGCGAGGATGTCTCCAAGTGTTTTGCAATGGTTCAATAAAGCAAGATGACCGACATGAAGTAAATCAAAGGTACCGACAGTGTATACAACTATTTTCAATTTTTCCTTTTACTACCTCATAAATGATGATAGCAAAGTGTTAGAAATCTAACATAAAATTATGCTATTACATATTAGGTTAAATTACTTGCTATGACAACTAAAAGATCAATATCAACAAAGTTTCCAACAAAATCTATCCTGTCTTACATTAGAGATATTCCCAATATATGCTCTCTTGCAGGCTTAGGCTGCTCACTACTTGCAATCTATTTCCTGATAATAGGTATATATGAAGCCGCAATGATAGGAATGATTTGGGCAGTTGCCTTTGATTGGGCTGATGGCCTTATTGCTCGTAAAATAAAGGGAAGAACAGGTGAAGATCAAAAATTTGGAGGCCAACTTGATCTGCTAATAGATATTATAAGTTATGGAGTCACCCCCGCTATTTTGATATTAAGTTATTCGAATTTTAATCCGTTCTTTTTAATTCCTGCATTCATAATGCTAGTTTTTGGTGCTATTAGATTAAGTTATTTTAGCACCTTTGGATTATCAAGCGATGCAAAATACACTGGCCTAGCCATTGATAACAATAGTATTATTCTAGTTTTTTTATTTATGTTTGCAGAGCGCTTTGAAGATACATTTTTTTCATTTTTTCTTGGTGCCAGCGGAATATGTCTTGCAATATTAAATGTTTCTCAAATAAAAACACCAAAACTATCTGGAAACCCTATCAACGTTATTCTTCTGGCTATTTATACAATTTTTATATCCATTTTCTATGGTTGGTCCCTACTTTAAAATTAGTCAAAACAACATAAATATCACTTCATTATAGTTTTTGAAAAGAAGTTAAGGTGGATATTGGTTTATGGCTATTTTTAAATGGTAATCCCGAGAAGATTCGAACTTCTAACCTACGATTAGAAACCATAAAACACCATAGTCAAACGTAAGTAATTGCTTATCTTTCTGATGATAATGCTATGGTATAATTATTTATCTTTCAAAATACTATATGAAATGTCATTCTTGTTTTGTGTTCCTCTATACTTTAAACCTTTAAAGATTTCATTTGGATCTTCTCCAGAATATTTTGTGGTTCTACTCCAGTCATACAAATATTGACGAAATACTATTCTCCAGTCACCGTCTCTTGACTCATACTTATCCAAATAACGCCCTGAACAAGTATAATTAAAACCATCTGAACCCCAGAGGGCTAAAACATAAATTTCACCACTAGCCTTATTCGAGTTTATATCAATTTCATAATACTGATTAATTATAGTGTGTGAGGTATCTTTTAGTGTAAGGTTACCTGCAACAATTTCCTCACAAAATTTTTCATAATGCCCATCATAAGTTCCATATTTAACTTCTGCATCAGCATGAAAAGCTTTTTTGAATATTTCTAAATCACATCTATCACAGCCCCTTGAATAATATGTAACTGCCTTTCTGATTGCCTGCTCTGCTAAGAGCGTTTCAATATTTGATATTTTTACCATTTTATTTTCCTCCATTTCGTTTAAAATTAGATTACTTCACGTGAATTAGTCAAAACAACATAAATATCACTTCATTATAGTTTTTAAAAGAAGTTAAGGTGGATATCGGTTTATGGCTATTTTTAAATGGTGATCCCGAGTAGATTCGAACTACTGACCTACGGATTAGAAATCCGTTGCTCTATCCAGCTGAGCTACGGGACCACACTGTTTAAAAACTCCCAAAACACTTAGGTAATATAAGTATTTTAAAGAATTTATGGTTTGGCTTAAATACCCTATACTATTAAAACAAATCAGATATAATCATAAATATGGTACACAATATGGTATGGTGCAAACATGATTATAAGTAGACAAACAGTAAATCGTATTACGGACAAACATATTAGCTCTATATACAATGGCAAAAGGCTAATAATCAATGAAAAAAATAGCCCCTTTCAAATTAGGGTTGGGAAGAACGGAAATAAGTATTATTTTCACGGGATGATTAAAGGTAAGTCAGTTACCAGAATGATTGGTGATTGTAAGGATATCAATCTATACAGGGCCTTAGAGATAGTTGATGAAATAAAAGGAAGCAATCTTAGAAGGCAACTAACTAACCAAAATACTCTTTTAAACATCATTTATGGTGAACCAAGCCTTTATTCTATTAAAAATACTGCTGAACTAATAGAAAGACTACCTCATGGTTGTTTCCTGTTTGCTAAGAAAGATAGGTCAAGGTTTAGCAATATTCGTTCTGATATGAACGCCCTACTCAACTTCTATATGGATAAGGATGGTACATGCTCAGCTAATATCTCAAAACTTGATTCAACAGAATTAGTGGAATTAGGAGAAAAACTCCATCATGAGCTAGGAAGGAGTACCGGAGGTGCAATAAAAACTTTTAATCAATGGAAGTCCTTCTTTAAGTGGTTAAAGCAAAGAAAGATTTTAAATGATAATTTATTAGACGATACAGAGCTTGATTTAACTATCATTCCAACTGAAAAAACAGATAGAACGTTTTGTAATAGGGAAATATCAACAATATTAAAGAGTTTTCCTAATGATATTAAGGCACCTTTCGGCTATTTAGCTCCTCTGGGCCTATTATTATGTAGACGTAATGCAACTCTTAGCAAAATAAAGAAAAGCTATATAGATTGGGATAATTCTCTTATTAACTCAAATAGAGAAATAGAAAAGAAAGGTAAGGTAGCTAAAAATCTTAAAAAGGTTCACTTGGAAGTTATGATGAGTGATTACGCTAAAGAATTAATAAGAGACCTGTGTAACTTGTTTCCAGATAGTGAATGGTTATTTCCTAATCCTGATAACCCTCAAAAACATATAGATGTTGGAGTTAATGGCAATACTAATCAACTTTTATTCAAACCTAGAGAAATCTTTAAAAGTGTTGGTGAGATTGTTCCATTTTCAAACAGTAGGTTAAGAACCACTTATATTACTAATCTAAGCAAGATAACTAATAATGATACACTTATTGAGTTTATTAGCGGTTTAACAAGCAATATGTCTATTAAAAATAAACACTATAATGAGGGGAACTATAGAAAAGAAAAGCTAACCCTCTTAAACAATCTAGCTGAAGTTTATAAGGGTAATGGTGCTGAAATAACTGCTGATATTGTTGATTTTCCAACAAAAATACAGCGAAATAAATTATTTGATAAATCTAGCCCAAAGATAGAAAATGCAAGGAAGTTAGGTCGCTTGAAGAATAGAAAAGGTCAACTTGATATCTTAAATGAATATAGGATTATTAATGGTAAAACCGAAAAAAACTACTTAAATACAGACTTATATAATGAAGGTTATAAATTCTTTAATTTTGTTATGGATTTTGAAATATATAAGAAGCGTTCTGACCTATTGGAAGCACAAAAAATACTTACTGAGGACTTAAGAGATTTTATCTTATCTTATGATTATTATATTAAAAACAATAATTTAAAACCATATGTTAATTTAACAGGTGAAAAATATTTAACCATATTTGATGAAATAAATAATGAGTATAAAAGTAAAATAACTGAAAAATTTAACAAACAAAGCCCTGAGCTTTTAAGGGAAATTTCAGATGTTTTGTTTCTTAAAGATTTAAGAGATAATTTTGATAAGTATGAAAATGTTATTGTTGTTAAGCTTGGCAAGGCTACTGATATTAATGATGCTTTTGGTGTTCAATCTTTTCCAGAAAAAGCCCTCCCCTTTAAAAATTTAATTCATGATACTTACAATAAAATAAATATAAGGTTCAAACATTCTCAAGGTGGTAATGGTGAGGAGTTAAGAAAACAATATCGTTTATATCTGACAGAAAATCGTAAAGAAGCTAAATTAACTCCATTATGGTTAGGTTTTAAGTTTCTTAGCCTAGAAATTAATCATGATGTCGAACCACCAGAGCATACTTATGTTTGTAATGAGAATATACCAGAACACTATTTTACGAGAAAAATAGAAAATATCGTATTTGCATCTATAGTTGGTGATACTAGATAAAGGAGAGCTAAAAATGACAGATAGTGAAGATGTTAAAAATATAAAAAAATATATTGATGACAGAATTTGGAAAACCGAACAAAGAATTACAGGAGAATTTAGAGAGCTTCATAAATCAAATAATAATTATAATAAGATTATTGTAATTTTATTAGTTACTATTTTGTTATTTCTTTTGCGTTATATAAAGTATTAAATTTCTGGAATTAATTCGGTTTAAACCTCAACAATTTAGCCATTATCTAGCCAAAGCGAAACGAAGTCCTCGTTTAATTCTAGTAGACTAAAACATAAACGTTCCCTTGAATAACCCACAAAAGATACGCCCTAAAGGTAGCTTGTATAGGGGGGGGTTATGTGTAGCCGAGACAAACACGCTCTTGGTCGATAAGGGGATGAAGAGGTACAGAAGATAACCTAGGAAAACCCTATCAGAGCAAAACTCGACTACACAACGCTATCTGGGAAACAGGGTGAAAAAGATAATCCCCATATCCCAGACGCAAGCTATTTGCCTTTTGAAGCTTTCTTTTTGGCTACATATAACTCAGCCTTTCCTAAATTTATTAGGAATTGACCTTCGTTATCTTCAACATCAAGAACTTCATTAGCGGAAACAATATTCCCACTAACTATGATTGTGTTTAATATTCTAACTTTCATGATTACGTCGTTACAATATCGTTGATTGCTGAGAAGCCTTGAATGTGTCGAATTCCAACATCTACAAATCCAAAGATAGTCACTATCACATCACCTCGTGTTGAGAATGTGTAAGGGTCGACTATTAGTTCTGGAGCACCAAACTCACCAATAATAACATTACTCCAATCACCAAAGATGAGAGCTGATAGATTAGCACCAGTTCCTTTCGTTAAAGTGTTTGGAACGTTCTGGGATTGTAAATATCTATATCCTAGAAGCTCGTCACGATTGTTTGAGATGTATGTCGCATCAGTACCAGCCGGATTTCTCAATGTTGTTCTTAGTTTATTAGCAACCTGAGAGTTGGTAACAAATGTACCTCGACCAGTTAACAGGCCGTTAGCCGTATCAACATTGGCAATCATAGTAGAGATGTTATCATAAGTGATAGCACCACCATTAGCACCTGAGGAAACAAGGGATAGACCAGTAGTATTTAGAATACCTGTCGGTTGAACTCCACCAGTTCCATTAATAACGGCTTTATCTATTGCTTCTGATACGCCCATCATTAAATCATTCCTCATTAAGTTTTCTAGAGGAGGTAACATCTGGGTTAAAGCTTGTCTGGTATAAGACACTCTAGATGATATTCCATTAGGACTTAGTGTGAGCTGGTCAAAAGTAGGGGTTG
>Ga0209091_10001452_pt1 | contig 20755 bp, 11 predicted proteins | sample ArcticOcean_MG_C_6_FD_187438 | JGI IMG/M metagenome (GOLD analysis project Ga0209091, IMG submission 187438) | Marine microbial communities from western Arctic Ocean - ArcticOcean_MG_CB8_128 (SPAdes) (version 2) | ecosystem: Environmental > Aquatic > Marine > Oceanic | place: Arctic Ocean...
TTACAGATGCTCCTATCTTACCTTCATATGCTAATTGTCTTGCTTTACCAAGATTTATATTCTTACCTAACATTGCACCTAATTCTAATTCCTTAGTAATAGATGATTCGAAATCTAATAGAGAATCTGTAACACCGGTCATTGTAGCCATATTAACACCAAGTTTCCCTGCTGCAACTGCGGCTATTCCTATATTCTTTCCTCCATCTGAACCATATTCTGCGAATGCTTTTGCAGAACCAGCAACATCTGCCATTACTTGAGATGGCATTAATCCATTTGCGATAGCTAATTGTTTTGTAGATTCTGCTAAGTTTTGTGCCGTTTCTACACTACCACCGTTTAATCTTGCAAAGTTACCAGTTAATGCGGCCGCTTCAGTTCCACTAATACCCATGTTCGTTGCCATGAGGTTAGTGTTAAGTTGAGTTTGAAATGATAAATCACTTAACCCACCAAATTCAGCCGATAATCCTTTAGCAGTATCAAGTGCTTGTGGAAATATGGTTGATAATAAAGATACCTGGGATGTTGCTCCAGTTAAACCACCAACAAAACCACCCATTTCACGAGTTGTCTTACCAAGTACACCCGCTACTTTTCCAATTCCAATAATTATAGAGCCTACTATTGCTGATGTACTTTGAAATACATCCTCAAGTGTTTTTAGAAACCCACCCGATATATTATTAAGTGTATCAAATGCAGAAATTTGATTAGATAGAGTTTCCTTTTCCTTTTTAGACATTTTAGCAATATCTTGTGCAAATCCTAATTGCCTTTCCATACTTGCAACTATTTCCGAGTCTTTACCCAAAATAGCTGCAGCTATATCTATTTGTTCTTTTAGTGATTCGGTTTTTGCCAATACTTGCTCTACATCATCTGAATTTAATTCTGATAAACTTCGTGTGTCTTCAAGTATAGTTGAAATTGCACTTTGTTGTGCTTCATTTAAGCTACCCATTGATTTAGTAGCAGTTACAGATTCCATCTGTGCTGTACTAAAATCTTTAAAATGAGATGCGATTGATTGTGTTCCTTTTTCTAATTCACCTATGAACTTTTGATTACCATTGTTAATCTCCTTAAGTCCACTTGCAAGTTTTTTAATTTTTTCGTTTTGTTTATTTAATGACACAGTATAGTCATTACCAGATTTTTCTTGTTGATCAAGTAATTTCTGATATCGTATTTGAGCTTTTTCAATAGCTTGTAAAGCTTTTAATCTATCTGCTGCCATTTATAATCCTTATCTTACTTTATGTGTATAACCCTTAAGTTGACTTCTTAATTTTTCAGATTCCTTATTAACTCTATCCATTTGTTTTTGTATTTCAGGTGGGAATCCTTTTTGTTTAGCTTTCTTTAAAGCAATATTTGTTGAGTTTGTTTTCAATCCATCAAAAAATGCATCAGAAAACTTTTTAGCTGCTCCAAACAATCCTTCGTTGATTTCTTTTTTAGCCATGTTGTTAATCCTATATATTTGTTCTTATATAAATATACGACAAAAAAAAAGTGAAGAATTTTACTTCTTCACTCTTACATTTGGACTTCGTCCTCCCTTTTTCTTGGAAGACTTATCGTGTTCTTCTTTTTCTTTTTTCTTGGCATCTAATAACTTCTTGAAATAGAAGTTTCTCCAATGAATTGGCATGAAGTAAACTTCTGACCAAGTAAATCCATTACCATAGTTAACCATTTCCCAAATCTGAGAATGTAGTTGTGCAGAGTAGTTACTCGGAAGGGTAAAAAAACCCAACCCCGAAGGGGATATCTAGTGCCTCCTGTTCACCAGTAATATCAGATACAAAATTGAATTTCAATTCTAAATCTGGAGTGAATGTTTGAACATACTTTCTAAGAGCTCTGGAATCTCTTGCAAGTAAACTGTTCTTTACATAATTATTAATAAATCCTCTATCTTCATTACCATCTACCTCTTGTATCATATATCGTAAACGAGTTGATACATCTTGAGATATATTATCACCTTTAGTTAATCTATTAAGTGCTTGTACTTCAGCATTAATATCAATTTCATCCTTATGTGTTAATAATCTAAATATGATTTTTTTCTTACCAAGTGGCAAATCAAATTCATATCTGTTTTCTGAATTTAGTGCATCTACATCAATTTCTTTAATCTGTACTGCTGAAAGGTCTATGTTTACTTTTTGTGTTTCTCCAGTAAATGGGTCATTCACTTCTACATGATAATCTTTTCCATATCCTAAGATACGAGTTGCTAAAAGAATTGCATTCTTATCACCAATGAATATATCATTAACATTTACACCAGTACCAACAACAACTGATTCAAATAATTTATCAAGTACAACACCTTTTTTTATTAAATTTTGTGAGGCTAATATATCTTCTTCTTTAGCCGTCATATACTTTATTTCAATTGAACCCTTTGATAAAGGACTAGATTCAGGATAAAGTTTACCCTGTGATGGAAGATCTATTACTTCCGTTGGAAAATCGAATTTTGCCATAACTTTGTTTATTTTGTTCGTATATAAATATATAACTTTTGAAAAATGAGAAAAAAAAAGGTTCTCACAAAGAGAACCTTTTCAGTAAATATATTTTTAATTCTTATTAGAATTCTAAGATAGCGTAATCATAAGATAATGTCAATGTGATTTCTGCTGGGTCATTTGAACTCCAATCTAAATCATTAAACACTGCATTGTTGATAAATGCACCTTTAAGAGTCCATTGTTCAATCTTATCACCAACTGGTCCTAATAGATATATTTGTACATCTTTCTTATAGAAATCTGCATATCCATCTCTACCTGTAATAGATTCATGTGATGTTCTCACCCATTCCATTACTGATTGAGCTCCACTTGGAACGATTGGGTCAAATAATGTAATTTCTACATCTTGCCATTCTCCCTTACCTTTTAATTTACGTTTAACGTTAATGTGGTCTAGGGTAATAGTTTCAAACTGAATTGAAGGTCTATTTGCTGTTTTTATTAAATATGAAGGGATACCATCGATTTCCATGATGAATCTATTCTTCATCTTTGGTTCGAAATTGGTATAAAACATATCGTTAAATTCTAATACTTCTGCCATGTTGTTTATCTCCTTTTATATTAATAAATATAAGGTTTTTTTATTTTTAATTAATTATGCCGTAAAAGATGCCCCAGTCGGTAAGATGTTGAAATCTAACACGATGAATTCGGCAGTTTTAGTTGGTTGTAAGAAAATCTGTCCAGCCAATATGTTTCTGTCGATTACATCTGGTGTGTTATTACTCTCATCCATTACCACCCTAAATGCATACAATCCTTGTCTTTGTTGTATTCCTTCTAAATAAGGATTCACAGTATTTAAGAATTTACCTCTTGTTGTAGAAGTATTTTGTTCAAATACTAAGTATCTTGATGTAGAAGCTATATACTTCTTAACTTTAATCATCAATCTTCTAACATTGATTCTATCAAGTGCCGATGCTTTATCTTGAAGTGTCTTTTGTCCAAATGCTACGATACCTTCTCCAGGGAACTGAGCGATTGGATTAATTTTTCCTTCATATAATTCATCTCTTTCAGCGTGTGTTAATCTGTTTAGTACAGATATAGCACCTACTATACCACCTCTATTTAAACCTGCTGGTGCAAACCATTCGGCTGCAACTGCATCGTTAGAAGCATATATCCCAGGCATCAATACTGATGGTGGAACTGAAATAAGTTTATTTGTTCTTGAATCAATTGTTTTAACCCATGGGTAGTATGTACCTACGTAGTTAGAATCAATTGCTGCACCTTGTTCGATTGCTTGTGATATAGTATCAGAAGTTGTTTGTGATGTTCCACTATTATAAGTTACACCCACAACGTCTCCGATGAAGAATGCATCTTCTCTAGCTTCACACATATCAACAACTTTATCAAATACATAAGAATGATGTCTTCTTACGATTCCAGGTACAGATACTAAATTAATATCAAAATCATCTGGGTTAGATACTGAGTTGATTGCTTTTACATATGCAACAGAACCAACAGAGGTTGAAGTGGATAAATCAAATCCTTGTGAGTTTCCACTACCAAAGTTTGCAGATGAACCAGCCAACGCGATTTCAGTAGTTGGAGATATACCATCGAATCCATTTTGGAATCCAACAACAAATTGTCTTTTGTTTATATCTTTTGATAAAGAACCAGTCAATTCATATCCAAAGGCTTTAGTACCACCTTTTATAGTTACAGTTCCATCAAAAGCAAATACAGTATTACTACCTTGTGTTGCTGATGCAGGAATTACAGATAAGTAATTGTTATTATCTATCTTAACTTGTACAGTTTCTAAATCAATACCACTATAAGCAACTGCTTTAGAAGCGTTGTTTACATCAGAACCAGTAGAGAATATTACTGCAGGTACATCAGATTCAGATAAACTACCACCCATATAAATTGGATTGTAATATTTAGCGTGTGCAAATGGTCCAGCAACAAGAGGGAATGAACCTTCAGCTGAAGTTTCAACTCTTATATACTTAGAACGATTTGGATAATCACCATTTTCTGTTTGTTTACCGTTTGCATCAATTACTAAGTTTCTATCACCAATTACTTTTTTGATGTAGTTAGGAGATGCAGGGTCTAAGTTAACATTGTTATATGTTTCTAATACAGTTTTTCTTTTATCAGTATCTTTATACTCTCTAATAGCTACTGCGAAAGTTGCGTAATCAGTAGAGTTGTTAGAACCAGCTGGTTTAACGTTAAAGATAGATACTTTATATTCTTTATTATAGTTAGAACCATCACCAAGAGTATGTATCTTGAATAGGTTATGTCTTTCTCCTGAAATCAATTGAGATTGAATCCATGGAGTTGAAGCGTTTTTAATATCTTGAGTAATGTCTTGATTAGCTAATTCAACTACTTCAAGTCCATCAAATCCTGCAGTAACTTGAGTTGCTGCTTCACTTTCAAAATAATTATATACATAAGAACTTTTAATACCTCTTGGGTTTGTTCCGAATACATCACCTAAATCATTTCCCTTAGTAGGGTCAATAGATGAAGATATTACAGAAGAACCACTTACTGTGATATTAAATTCCGATGAACTTACTGGTCCTTGTGTTAAAGTAGAACTAGCTAAACCACCTACTCCTAAGTGGGTTTCAAATAATGTTCCTATTACAGTTCCATGTTTTGTTGAATCTGAGCTACTAATTGCTATAGCTACAGGTACTGTTTGTGTGTAACCACCTGTTTGACCGACACGAACAATAGTTACTGTTCCTGCTTCTCTTAGGTAGTTTTGTACGGTATATCCTGTATAGTAAGAACCATCAGGTGTACCGAAAATCTGTTCGAATTCCGATTGGGTGTTTACAACGGTTGGTACGAAGGCTGGGCCCTTTTTGAAAGGTCCTATTACAGCTGCTCCTATTTCTCCAATACCTTGTGATAAGAAAGAAAGGTCATTTTCTCTCGTAAATACTCCAGGTGATACAATTTTTTCTGCCATTTTATTTTACTCCTTAGTTAATGTGTTGAATATTCATACTCGTATATAAGTATAAATAACTTTTTCTAAAATATGATTTATACTTCAGATGTTGTTAAAATTTCTTCTTTTTTTTCTTTTTCTTCTGTTGGAGTGAATATGTTAGTAGCTGGATCATAATTACCATCACCATATTTGCCATTCAATCCCTTAAACATTGTTTGTTCTTTTTCGACTAAACCTGAATGTTGAGATATTAAATCTTTTTCAACTTGTTCGAGTTCATCTAGTCTTCTTTTCTTTTCTATTTGAAGTTGTCCTAATCTTGTAAAAAGATTTGCAACATCTTGTCTTAGTTGTTGTACTTCTTGTACTTCTTCTTTTGTAAACTTAATTGTTTTCGCCATTTTGATATATTTTTGTTTTTGTCAAGTGTATATATAAATATATAGTTTTTTAATAAACGTTAAATTATTATTTAACTAACCGTAAATGTTAAAGTTGCAGAGTATGCACTTACCAAACCATTTGTTGAATATTGTCTTACTCTTGCATATCGTGTACCCGTTCCTATATCAAAAGTACCACTATCTGTTGTTGTTACAACTGAAGTTGCTGACCATAGTGTTTGACTAACTAATGTTGATGAGAAATCTGAATTATTATCTATCTGTACATCATATACATCATTTGTACCATCTCCTGACCAAGAAAGTGTAAGAGTACCATTCGTCCAAGCTAATGAAGTTGGTACAGCACCTGCAGTTTCATCAGTATGTGAATTACCACCTTTATTGTGAGTTATATATCCATTAACTAAATAAGTATCATTTGTTTCAACATCAATAGATACTATCTCTGATGTTTGATTTATAATATCAATAGATATTACATCAATTTCAGTAATAACACCAGAAACTTCTTTAATTAATTTATCGTTTGTAGTAATGTTAAACATTTCTTTGAATCTATATTCTCCATCATTACCATCTTTAACTAACATTGGGTGTTCTGCAGTTGCAGTTATTTCACCATCATTAATATCATAATGTCTACCTGAAAAAGAATATACTAAATTTACAACTTCCACATCTTGTGCAGTTGTTGTTAATGAATCGGTTGACCAATCTAAGAAACCACTTTCTTCAGTTCCTAATCCTCCAATTGAAAATCCTCTCAATACATCTCCTTCTTCTAAATCACCAACTTCTACAATAGTACCATCTGATAATGTTACAGGTGAATCTATTGTTAAACATAATGCGGTTGAGTTACCATCATATGAATCTACAGCATAAACAGTTTTTGTTCTAGCTGAATTGTAATTTGTGGCATGATCATTAAAACCATCTGCAAAAGTTCCACTAAGTGTATGTGATTGTGCACCTAATAAAGTTGTTTGGTCACTTGCTCCTTGTGGATTTACTCCACCAACTGTAATTACAGCGGATACATCTTGATTTGCAGCAATACTTAAAAAACCAGCAGTAGATGCTGAAGAGTTGTAAGTAGGAGTAACTGACCATGTGAAATTTTGATATCTAGATGAAATTGATCCAAACTTAGAACCAGCTACGGTAAAACCAAGTGTATAAGTTTCATTTGTAGCTTCAACTGCATAAGTATATCCATCAATTGAACCAACGGTATCGATTCCATAATCATCTAATTTTACAATAGTTCCTGCTGAACTATTTATTGCGTTTAATGATACATTTGCACCTTGTGTAATACCGGTTGCTCCTGCTAAATTATTTAAACTAAGTGTATCTCCTGAGACTCTTGCCATTGTATATCTTTCCTATATATTATAAATATAAACTAATTCGGTTATCCACCCATCCTTATCTGTGAAATTTTCTTTCATAAATGATTTTAAAGATAAAAACCATTGATTTTTTTCTTCGTAAGGAGTATTGATTAACTGAGTATAAATATCACTAAATTCTTTTTTAGATGAAGCTCTGTAAGGATATTTAAAATCTTTACACCAAGTTTTGTGTAAAATTGGTAATTTACCATAATCTACTGCCTCAAATATACCATATCCAAATGGTTCATTATTAAAACATGAATGAGATATACCCCAATCCATATTATAGAATACATCTCTATATTCGGATTTATAATGATACATTTTCATTTTACGAGTATCCATTTTTAATCCATTTTTCCAAAGAGTATTAAACTCACTTGAATTAGTAAATACATATGATGGTAACCCATCCAAGTAACGAGGATTCTTTCTACCCTCGGTTCTTGCTGCAAATCCTATTCTCTTAGAATCAGTTAATGGTAAGTTTTGTTTAAATTCGTAAAAATTAGGTATATTTTTATTTTTTATCAATATATCAAATAAACCGACCCATATAGAATGAGTTGATATATCATTTATTTCAGTTTCCCACTTTGAATCCATATATGGGTGTTGTACAAATGAACTATCATTTCCCATTGATGATTTTAATATATGATCTACTGAATTATGTAATATGTTTGAATGTATTTTGTGTTTGTTCTCTTCTATTACCTTCATTGGAGTATAATGTCCATGTAATATGTTGATTCTTCTTGCACCATTACACAATTCTTCAAATTTATCAATATCATCACCGTGCCAATGGGCTTCTATTGGAAATTCGTAATCTTCATGTCCTTTTGGTTTGTTTCTATGTAAAAGAAGTATAGGTTTTACATCTAATTTGGGTGCAATTAACTCTAACCATAAATTTACCCAAGTATCAGTACCAGCATTTACCCAAGGTCCTCCACCAGTAGTATAATATACATCATACATCATAAATTACTTTTTAATAATTACTTTTCCTGCAAAAGTTGTAGAAAATACAACAGTTACTTGATTTACTGAGTTTGTTGTTATTGAATTTGGTATTTCTTGTTGAGATGTAACTGTATTCCAACATTGTACTATTGGATATTGTTCGTTTAGATTATGAGATATTACATAAGAAGTTGCACCAGTTATAGTTTGTTTATATGTGGTTAAATCTGTTACTTGAGATGATCCACTTATAATTCCACTTGGAACATCTGTAAAATTATCATAATCTAAGTAATATATTCCATCTTCACCATCTAATAGATTTGCATCAGATGCAGTTCCTTGTACAACGTGTCCACCCTTAGCTACAACGATTCTTCCACTTTCAGTACTTGCAAATGTTACGGTTACTGTATTTGTATTGGTTGTTATGATTGAACTTGGTAAAAAGTAACTATCGTTATCATCATATACACTAACTATTACATTTTTTGTACCAAAGTTGTGAGTTACTGCTTTAGAAGTTGCATTAGTAAACGTATCTGTTACGGTTGCAACTTGGTCTACTGATAATCCTGTTAAACTACTACCATCTCCTTGAAACGAACCACTAAATGAACCACTAACGGTCATACTACTTAAAGTACTACCATTTATTTGTCCTGAACCACTTATTACAGAATCTCCTAATTTTGATAAAAATGTTGATGTTAATTGTGAAGAACCAGATACAATACTTGTTCCACCAGTTATTTGAGCTAATGTTATTGAATTACCAAGTGGAGTTGATATACCAGCAATGGTTATTGTAGAATTAGTAAGTGAAGCGTTAGCTAAATTTTCAATGGTATTATTATCACCATCAATTGATTTGTTTGTGAGAGTTTGTGTACTACTTAAATCTACTATTGCTATTTCAGAACCACTTATACCGGCCGTCCATACATCGTTTGTAGAATTCCATAGTAATGAACCACTTACGGTAGAACTACCAGTTGCGTCCTTTATATAGATACCACCTGTTGTGGATGAACCACCATAGTTAAGTTCTATGATATTATCACCTATATTAAGTGATGTGGTGTCAATAGTTGTTGTAGTACCCTCTACTGAGAGGTCACCTGATATTATTACGTTGTTTGAAAATGTTTTGTTACCTGCAATGGTTTCATTGCCAGTTAGGTTAACGTATCTAGAGTCATATGATGAAGTAAAAAAGTCAAAAGAATCTTGTGTTGCTAGTTCAAGAATAGATGGTGTACCACTATCCTTTTCAAAATACAACTTTCCATCATACGTATTAATGGCCAATTCACCGAGAGCGATGTTGGATGTTGTTGGTACTCTACCTGGTACCGATGTTCTTTTAAGTTTAACTACCTGGGCCATATATATGACAATCTTTTTCTAATTAATAAAATTACAATACTTCTCACAGAATACATGACCTTTATATAAAGATATATATGTATTTTACAAGTTTATTATCAAATTTCCTAACTATACTGAATAACCTTATATAAGATTAACCGATATTGTTAAGATATTTTACTTTTCAATTCCTCTATTTGTATTTGTTGTTCTTTAATAGCTTCTATAAGTAATCCAGTAAGTTTGGCGTAATCTACACCCTTAAATCCATTATCTCTATCAATTACCAACTGAGGAAGTACTTTTTCTACATCTTGTGCAATTACACCAACATTTGGTAATGTTTGTTGTAATATATCAGCGTTTGAATTCCAATCCCAAGTTACACCTTTTAATTGTTGTACTTTTTCTATTGGGTTTGAAATTAATTCAATGTTATCTTTTAATCTTTCATCTGAAGATGCATATGCTACAATATCTCCACCTACGTTCAATGCTCCACTTATACCAACTCCACCAGTCACTATAACTGCTCCGGTTGTTTTAGTTGTAGAAGCGGTTGTGTTAGAGAATGTTTTAGCTCCACTTAATGTTTGTGTTCCACTTAAGTGTGCCGTATTTGTTGATAAGTATGCATCTGCGATAACACTACCTTGCCATACACCACTTGAAATTGTTCCAACTTCTGTGATATCTAAAGCATTTATATCAGCTTTTGTTTGGTCAGCAGTTGCAGAAGTTTCAATACCATCTAATTTAGTATTATCGGCTGAAGTAAAGTTTATCTGTGTTAATCCACCATCTCCTACTGAATATGTAGTGTTGGTATTAGTAGTATATGAAGGTAAACCAAATGAACCATCGTGTTTTAGGAAATGTCCTGCAGTTCCTGCTGATGGAACGAAATTACTATTTCCAGTTCCAACAAGAGTTCTTATTTGAGCTGCTGTTTGGTCAGCGGTTGCTGATGCTTCAATAGCATCTAATTTAGATTTTAGAGTAGTTGTAAAGTTTTGTTGTGTTAAACCACCCGCACCAACAGTAGCTAATTGAGAAGTTAATGCAACTGTTCCTGTTGTATCTGGTAATGTTATTGTTCTATCAGCTGTTACACTTCCTGCAAGTAATGTTACTTCATATGCATCTGCCGCGTTTCCTTCAAATATCACACCGTTACTTGTTGATACAGTTGCTACATTATTTGTAGTTGTTGTACCGGTTACGGTTATACTACCAGGGAATGTGATTGTATCAGATGAATCACCGATTGTAGCGGCACCACCTAAAGAAGCGTTTAATGCAGATTTAACATCGGCCGTTGTTGTAGTATTTGTGTTGGCCGTCATATCATCTGCAACTAAATCAATAGTTCCATCTCCATCTACATATGTAGCAGATATTCTTGTTTCGGTGTTTCCACTAAACATAGCACCTACTATATCTTGTACTGCTTCAGTTGATAACTGAGTATTTGTATCCGTATTAGTAGTATATGAAGGTAAACCAAATGAACCATCGTGTTTTAAGAAATGTCCTACTGTTCCAGCTACTGGTACGAAATTACTATTTCCAGTTCCTACTAAACTTCTTATTTCAGCTGCTGATTGGTCAGCGGTTGCTGAGGTTTCAATTCCACTTAATTTAGTGTTTAAAGCTGAAGTGAAGTTAACATCCGATTGTGTTGCTACTACGAAATCAATATCACCAGTTGTATCTTGATAAGTTACAGTTATTCCTGTCTCAGTTCCACCTAACATTCCACCAACGAAATCTTCAACTTGTTCTTGTGATAGTTGAGTGTTTGTATCCGTATTAGTAGTGTATGAAGGTAAACCAAAAGTACCATCGTGTTTTAGGAAATGTCCTACTGTACCAGCTACCGGTACAAAGTTACTATTTCCAGTTCCTACTAAAGTTCTTATTTCAGCTGCTGATTGGTCAGCCGTTGCTGATGCTTCAATAGCATCTAATTTAGATTTTAGAGTAGTTGTAAAGTTTTGTTGTGTTAAACCACCCGCACCAACTGAGTACGTTGTGTTTGTATCCGTAGAAGCAATTGTACCTCCAGCAGAAATAGTAACATTTGTACCAGCGGTTAAAGCAGCAACTACATTAGTTGAATCCGTTACATCTGCTGATGCTTCGATTGCATTTAGTTTTGAATGGTCAGCATCTGTAAATGTATTTGAATCTGTACCAGCTTCAACGGCTGCTACAATTTCTGCATTTGATTGATCTGCCGTAGCACTTGCTTCAATTGCATTTAGTTTTGAATGGTCAGCATCTGTAAAGTCATTGGTAGTTAATCCACCATCACCAACTGAATATGTTGTATTGGTATTGGTAGTATATGAAGGTATTCCGAATGTTCCGTCATGTTTTAAGAAATGTCCTGCTGTTCCTGCTGATGGAACGAAATTACTATTTCCAGTTCCTACTAAAGTTCTAATCTCTGCTGCTGTTTGGTCAGCCGTTGCAGAAGTTTCAATACCATCTAATTTAGTATTATCTGCCGATGTAAAGTTAATTTGAGTTAATCCCCCATCACCAACAGTAGCTAATTGAGAAGTTAATGCAACTGTTCCTGTTGTATCTGGTAATGTATAAACTCTATCAGCAGTTAATCCACCGGCCTTTAATGTTCCTTCGAAATCATCAGCAACTGTTCCTTCAAATATAATTCCATTAGAAGTACTAAGTGTTTCAATGTTTTCTGTTGTTGTTGTTCCAGTTACTACTAAATTACCAGCAACTGTAATTGTATCAGATGAATCACCGAATGTTGCAGTTCCACCTAAAGAAGCGTTTAATGCAGATTTAACATTTGCTGTATCCGTTACATCTGCTGATGCTTCGATTGCATCTAATTTAGATTTTAGAGTAGTTGTAAAGTTTTGTTGTGTTAAACCACCAGCTCCTACTGAGTACGTTGTATTTGTATCCGTATAATTTCCACTATGTAAATTAGTAGCACCTTGGTCTGTTGTCCAATCAATATGTTCGTTTCCTACAAAACCAGTTGTACTATCATGTGTTATTTGTACTGAACCACTAACAGTTCCACCAGGTAATGAAGTTAATACATTTGCTGCATCTGTTACATCTGCTGATGCTTCAATAGCATCTAATTTCGATTTTAGAGTAGTTGTAAAGTTTTGTTGTGTTAAACCACCCGCACCAACTGAATAAGTCGTGTTTGTATCCGTAGAAGCAATTGTACCTCCAGCAGAAATAGTAACATTTGTACCAGCGGTTAAAGCAGCAACTACATTAGTTGAATCCGTTACGTCTGCTGATGCTTCGATTGCATCTAATTTAGTATTATCGGCTGATGTAAAGTTAATTTGTGATAACTCTCCATCTTGAATAGAATATGTTGTATTCGTATTTGTTGTATAAGAAGGTAAACCAAATGTACCATCGTGTTTTAAGAAATGTCCTGCTGTTCCTCCAGCAATTCCTAAATTTGTTCTTGCAGTTCCAGCATTTGATAAATCAGATAAGTTACTTGCTTTTGCTAATTTTGTTCCTACTGTTGTTGTTAATGCAACTACATCAGAATCTCCGTTTGCAATACTTGCAGAAATTTCTAATAATGTATCATAAGCTGCAGGTGCTCCACCTAGTAAATCAGATACTTCTCTTTGTACATAAGCAGTTGTTGCTATTTTAGTAGAGTTATCATTATCAGCTTGTGTTGGTGCAACTGGATTACCAGTTAATGTTGGTGAAGCTAAATTAGCTTTTAAATCCAATGCAGTTTGACCAGCAGTTGAAACTGGTTTTAAAGCATCTGTTGTATTATCTACATTACCTAATCCAATATCACCCTTTGTTAATTCTCTTGTTGCAACAGTTCCGTTTGCATCTGTTACAAGTCCACTCGTGTTCGTTGTTATATTAATATCTAAATCTGATATTATAGTTGCCCCTGTCAATGCAGTTGTATCGATATCTACAGCATCACCAGCTAAGTTAGTTGGTAAGGTATAATTTACTGTTCCTGCAGCATCAACTCCGATTGTAGTTCTAACACCACCAGCAGTTGTATCATCTAAAATAGTTTGTGCGAATGTTGAAGCAACTTGGTCTGAACCTGATACTACTCCTGCTGGAAGAGAAGTTAATACATTTGCTGCATCTGTTACATCGGCACCTGCTTCAACTCCTGTGGTTGCACCAACTGTTAAACTTGCTGCTGTTCCACTAATATTTGTACCAACTAATGCTGATGGTGTTCCTAAAGCTGGTGTTACCAATGTTGGTGAACTTGATAATACTACATTTCCTGTTCCTGTTTTAGTTGTTACTCCTGTTCCACCTTGATTAACAGCTATCGTAGTTCCTTGCCAAGTACCAGTTCCAATTGTTCCAACTGATGTAATTTGTGTTTGAGCTGCATCTACACTTAAACTGTGAGTTGTACCTTCACCACTTGTTGCGGCGGTTGAAGTTATTCCAGTTCCACCAGTAATTGTTCCTACATAATCACCAGTTGTGTCGGTTGTTAATACTACTGAATTTGCTTGTATGGTTGCAACTCCCCCAGCTGCTATTACTACATCTCCACTTATATTTCCAAATACACTATCTTCTAAATTAGAAAAAGTTACTTTCTTTTCTGTTCCAGCATCACTTATAACTAAATTATCTCCTTGTGCAATCGTAGCTCCACCAAGAGAAGATAGTGCATCTATATTAATTGCCGATACTCCAGTTAAACTTGAACCATCTCCTACAAATGAACCAGTAAATGATCCAGAATAATTTACCGCTGGTTGAATAGATTGGTCAACTCCACTTGAATTTAAGGTTTTTGTTTCAAGAGTACCGTTTTCTACGGTTAAGCTTATTAAATTTCCATTCTCATCAGATGGAAATTGAAGTGAGCCTGAAATTTTGGGGTTATGTATAATCATCTTTTTTTTATTCCTATTTTATTTACTTATTATAAATATGTTTTTTTAATTAAAAAGTTTCTCCATCAACAGTTCCTATAACAGTAGCTGCAGCTGTTCCAGTTACATCTCCACTTAAGGATACTTGAGCCGAACCACTAAATACTGCTCTGTCATTAATTGAGTTTAAAACTGTTGCACTAAGTCCTGCAATATTTTCAACATCTACCGAACCACTAACTATCTGACCACCTCTTGCAACAACCGCGTATCCACTTTGTATAGTTGGAAAAGTTGCTCTTACATTATCATCATCAATTATCTGTAATGTTGCAGGAATCATTTGAAAATCATTTGCATCATATACTTGAACAATTGCATTTGGAGTAGATAAGTTATGTTCTACACTCCATGTATCAGCATTTGTAAAAGATTGTTTTACAGTTGCATTTTGAGATACTGAAATACCTGTTAAAGCAGAACCATCACCTTGAAAAGCTGAAGCTGAAACTATACCTACTATACTTACTGAACCACTTAGAGTACCTTCATGATCAAGTGTAACAATTTCTTTAATATTATCACCCTCACCAGCAGAACCACTTTTACGAAGGAAAACTTTTCCATCGTGAACGTTCATTGCTAACTCACCAATTGATAAATCAGATGTAGTTGGTTTATTACCAGCAGCAATATTTCTTTTTAATTTAATTATTTGAGCCATAGTTGTGTATCCTATATTATTTTTCTATTTTTCTTTTCAATTCATCAACTTCTTTCGATAAATCCTTAATACCCTCAATTAATAATGAAACCAATTTATCATATTTAACTGCTTTATATCCATCTTCACGAGTTTGTACTAATTCTGGTAAGATTTTTTCAATTTCTTGAGCAATTACACCATAATCTTTACCTTTATAAATATGTTGTTTTTCAGTATTCCAATCAAAAGAATACCCTCCAATTTTATTTATTTTTTCAAGTGGGCTGGTAATTGGTAAAATATTGTTTTTTAACTCTCTATCTGATGATGAAAATGCAATAATATCATCGGTTGCTTTTATAGTTCCAGTTACATGAATATCATCTGATATATTAAATCGTGTATTTGCATGATTCCAAGTAATTGATTCATTAGCTCCTGCTATTTCGATACCTGCACCATCGGCGGTTGCTGAATCTGTTGAACCACTTGCAACTGTTATTAATTTATCTTCTATCTTAAGGTCTGAAACATTTATTGCAACAGAATCACCAAGTACAGTTAAGTTTCCACTAATTACAACATTACTTAATGAAGCACTTGCGAAAGTTACATCTGAAGTTGTTGTTATTCCTTGATTAGAAGCTCCTAAGTATCCCCATTGTGTTGCTGAGATTGTGTTTGTACCAATAGCTGCTATTTGAGTAGCCTCACCACTTGTTAATGCAACTCCTTGTACACTTCCAACAGTTAATGAATCAACATTACCACTTAAATCACCACCTGCTGCTATTTGAACAGAACCACTAAAGATTCCTCCTTTAATATTTGCAGTTATATTATTTGTAGTTCTTATTAAATCAATATTTGCAGTATCACCGAACGTTAATACATTTTCATGAGTATCACCTTCTAAAGTATCTATTCTATCATCAAGTGATGTACTTACAGCAGAGAATCCAGTAACTGAATTTATTTGTACTTGAGATGAACCACTTACTGTTCCTGCTGGAAGTACTAATTCAACTCCTTCTTGGAAGTGTACTGAACCAGTATCTAATGATAAACTTCTATTTGTATCAATAGTACCACCACCACTTAAACCTTTACCACTGCCAAGAGTAATTGATGAGTGGTCAATATGTTCGTTTGCTACAAAGTTTGTAGTTGAATCATGGTCTACTTGAGAAGAACCACTAATTACACCACCTTTTAAGTTTGCAGTTAATGTATCTCCAGTTAAAATCATATCAACATTAGTTGTATCAGATACTGCTAAATTTGTTCCACTTGAAATATCAATTGTTCCAGTTAAGAATGAACCACTTACAGATTCAATTGCAGTTAATCTTTGGTCTTGTACTCCTTGTTCAGTTGATATAGAACCTGTTTCAGTTGATAAGAAACCTAATCTTGAATCTTGTACTGCAGTTGCAGTAATTGCAGATGCACTATAAGAGTTTAATGATTCGTTAGATACTGTTGAGTTTGCTAATTGAGCTGAACTACTAACAGTACCAGTTGGTAAATGGTCAATTACTTGTTGAGAACCTGAAACTGTTCCTGAAGGTGCACCAGCTGCTGAAACTCCATTTACAAAGTGAGCTGAACCAGTATCAATTGCAATAACTATATTACCAGTATTACCATATGCACCAGCATCACTTGTTCCTTCTTCTGTGTGTATTAAACCTGTCGTAGTTGGTGATATTGTTGTTGTAGAGTTTACTGCTGTAATATCTCCAGCACCTGCGGCAACTAAAGCATCATTTACAGCTTTTGTTGTTGGTACAGAGTTAGGGTCATCTGCAATAGAAGCAGATACTGCATAAAATGCTGATGTTCCTAGTGTTCTTTTCTTAAATAATCCTCCTACGTTAAATAATGCATCGTAATCAGATGAACCACCCGATGCAACACTTGAAAGTGTTAATGTAGTGAATGTTGGTGAGTCACCAGTTTGTAAACCAGTATCAACATCAGTATTTGCTCCATTAATTGTAGCTCGTACAGTACCTTGTGTTGGTGAACTAAATGTAGAACCACTAATTATTCCTCTCTTATCTAAAGAAGAACTAAATCTTGTTTCTGAATAGTATAAATTAGTACCTTCTGTTAAATCACTTGTAGTTGATGTTCCTAAGAAAGAACCACTATGTACATTATCTGCATCAGTTTTTAATTTTACCAATGCATCTGTATATCCAACCTTTGATGTGTTGGCTATAATAGCAGATGCTTGTCCACCAGTTATAGTTGTTGGTATTCCTGTAATACTTGAATAAGTTACTTGAGATGAACCACTAATTACTGTTTCAGCATCTAATTTTGTTTTTACTCTTGCATCTGTATAATAAAGGTTTGTATTTTCGGATAAGTTTGCGGTAGTTGATGTTCCTAAGAATGAACCACTATGTACCGCATCTGCATCTAATTTTGTTTTTACATTACTATCGAAATTAGTTATTGTATTTGCATTTACTTGTACAGAACCTGATATTAATCCTACATTATCTATTTGTTTTCTTACATCAGCTATCCAACCAGTTGTTTGGTCAGCATCTACTTGAGATGAACCACTAACTATTCCATTACCAATTGATTCATATCTTGAATCTAAATCACCAGTAACTTGAGATGAACCACTAATTACTGTTTCGGCATCTAATTTTGTTTTTACTCTAGCATCTGTATAATAAAGGTTACCAGCTTCGGTAACTTGGTCGGTATCAATACCTGTTAGTTCCCCACCTTCTCCTTTAAATCCTACTGATGAACTTACTTTTGCATCTAATACGAAGGAAGTTGTATTGTGATCCCATTGTAATGATTTACCAGCACCATCTATCTCGATACCAGCACCATCAGCAGCTGCTGAATCGGCTGAACCACTTGCAACCGTTATTAATTTATCTTCAATTCGTAATTCTGTTGTTGAGATTTCTGTTGCATCTCCTAAAACAGTTAAATCTCCTGTCACCGTAACATTACCAGTAAACGAACCAGTATTAAATGTTACATCTGATGTTGTTGATAAATTTTGATTTATATTATCAAGTTGAGTTTTGTTTGAATGTGAATGAGATACATTACTTAGTAAATCTAATCTACTATCTATTGATGTAGAAAGTGGCCCTTCTATTGTATCTAATCGAGTATCAACTGAAGATGAAAATGTGGTAAAAGTTTCGTTTGATGATGAAAGAATTGTACTTCCACCTAATATTTGTATTGAACCACTTACTACACCTCCTTTTAAGTTTGCGGATATACTACCATCATTGATAATTATATCAACTTGATTAGTATCAGTTGATGCAGAAACTATATCGTTATTTATTCCACTAAGTGATGAATAATTTACTTGAGATGAACCACTAACTATTCCGTTACCAATTGATTCGTAAGTGGAATTTAGAGAAGAGGTTATTACTTCTACTTGGTCTAATCTACTATCTAAAGATGATGTTACTGTTTCTAAAATTACACTTTTTGCTTCTTCTATATCTAATCTACTATCAAGTGAAGAAGTTACTGTTTCTAAAATTACACTTTTTGCTTCTTCTATATCTAATCTACTATCGTGAGATGCTGATGTTAGTTCTAAGTTATCTAATCTACCATCTTGTGAACCAGTATCAGTTTCTAATTGACCAACTCTACTATCAAGTGATGAAGTAGTTGATTCTAAGTTATCTAATCTATTATCTTGTGAACCAGTATCAGTTTCTAATTGACCAATTCTACTATCTAAAGATGATGTTACTGTTTCTAAAATTACACTTTTTGCTTCTTCAACATCTAATCTACTATCTAAAGATGATGTTACTGTTTCTAAAATTACACTTTTTACTTCTTCTATATCTAATCTACTATCTACTGATTGTGAGTAATTAGTAAAATTTGTTACTGAGGATGAAAGTATTGTACTACCAGGAAGTGATATAGATTCAATTGAAGCACTTACTACTCTTATATCTAAATATCTTTTTGATGGAGTACCTAAAGTAAATACTGCATCTGCAGTTGGGAGGAACGAACCACTAAATGATGAATTAATACTAACATTATCGGATGAATTATCTCCATCTCCTAAGAAAATATTACCGGCCAATACAATGTTTCCACCGATGGTTGCATCTCCTGTTGTTTCTATACTCGATGCATAGATATCTCCACTTGCCGATATATGTGAACCTGTAATATCTGACAATAAATGAAGTGAACCACTATTTGATTCATTTAGTTTTACAAGTATCTTAGAGCTCGTGTTTGAGCCACTACCATCACCAATAACAATAGTTTCAAGTGATGTATTATAGAACAATTCAGATTCCTGAAGTGATGTGAATGAAGTTCCTCTTCTTAATTTTAGTATTGCAGCCATTTATCTGATAATTCCTGTTTGTTGTATATAAATATCACTCCTTTATAAAATTGGAGTTTTCTGTGACTTTATCCCACGTATATAAGTATAGAAAAAATAAAAGTATAAAAAAATCCCCCAACTTTCGAGGGGGGATTCGTTTTTTAAGTATATTCCGATTAGAATGTACCACCATCTATTGAGTTACTCGCAACAAATGAAGAACCATTCCATTGAATTACATCACCAGCAGTTGAAGCATCAACAGCTTGTAACTTTTCGTTAGCATCAGTATATAAGAAAGCTCCGTTTGCACCGGCGGCTAAACCAGTTACAGTAATATCACCACTAAACGTTGCATCAGTACCATCATCTGAAAGTACAGAATCAACTAATAATCCACTAGCGTTTGCTTTTAGAACTGTATTAGAAGTAGGAGAAGCGTTTAATGTTGCAATTTCCTTTTCACTTCCAAGTTTTCCAGCCATCCAATAATCAGTTGAAGCATCCCATAGTAATGAACCACTTGTTGTAGAACCACCATCTATATCACTAACTAAAAGTCCAGCATCTCCCGTACCTCCAGCGTAATTAAGTTCAATAATTCTATCACCGATGTTTACCGTTGTAGAATCAATAGTTGTAGTTGTACCTTCAACACTTAGATTACCAGTTACAGTTACATTACCAGTTAAAGTTGGATTTGTTACAATACCAACAGTTATAGTTTGTCCTGATACAGAAGTTTCAATTTCATTGGATGTACCAACAATACTTAAATCTTGTGTTTTAAGAGCAATTGAACCGTTTCCAGAAGAACCACTAATATCAAGAGTACTTGCAACACCTGTTAATGATGAACCATCACCAACAAATGAACCTGTTATAGTTGAAGTTCCTGCAACATCACCAATGGATGCTCCACTTATTCTACCACTTCCAAAATCAGTTGCCTGATTAGAAAGAGATGAAACAACTTGTGATGAACCACTTATTACTCCACCTGTTAGGTTAGCTGATATTGTATCACCAGTTAGTATCATATCAACGTTAGTTGTATCTGATACCGCTAAGTTAGTATTAGCAGAGATATCAATTGCACTCAATAATGCAATAGAACCCAATCCTAAAGT
>Ga0209091_10001453_pt1 | contig 20755 bp, 21 predicted proteins | sample ArcticOcean_MG_C_6_FD_187438 | JGI IMG/M metagenome (GOLD analysis project Ga0209091, IMG submission 187438) | Marine microbial communities from western Arctic Ocean - ArcticOcean_MG_CB8_128 (SPAdes) (version 2) | ecosystem: Environmental > Aquatic > Marine > Oceanic | place: Arctic Ocean...
CTATTCTCCCATGTGGCATAATTTTAGTCGCTGATGAAATTCCATCCATCATTTCGTTGGCAATCAAATCAGTGCATTTAGACCAAACGTCAATAACTTTATTATATTTTTCACCTCTTGTGATTAATCCTTCTGCATATTGGCCTTCGTAATCTTCTATTTGTTTTTTTGCATCATTTACTAGTTTTTGTTTAGTTTTTGGTATAATTAAATCGTCTTTTCCAAAAGAGATTGCTGATTTAAATGCATGTTTGAAGCCTAATGCTTTAACATCATCACAAAAAATTACAGTAGCTTTTTGTCCACAAAAACGGAAAATGTTGTCAATAATTTCAGAAACTTGTTTTTTTGAAAGCAACCTGTCTATTAAAGAAAATTTAATTTTATGATGTTTGGGTAAAATGCTTGATAAAATAAATCTACCAGCTGTACTCTTGTATTTTTCAACAATTTTTTCTCCCTTTTCGTTAACAGTTTCGAATCTAGAAACAATTGGAGAATGAATACTAATTGATTTTACATCTAAAGCTTGTTCTATTTCAGCAACGTTACAAAAATACCCATTAGGTTTTTCTTTATCTTTTTCTTCAGTAGATTGAGATAAATAATAAATTCCTAAAACCATATCCTGACTTGGAACTATAATTGGCTTTCCATTTGATGGGCTTAATATGTTGTTTGTTGACATCATTAATACTCTTGCTTCTAATTGTGCTTCTATGCTTAAAGGAATATGAACGGCCATTTGATCACCATCAAAATCTGCATTAAAAGCAGCACACACCAAAGGATGTAATTCTATTGCGCTTCCTTCAATTAATTTAGCTTCAAAAGCTTGAACTCCCAACCTATGTAAAGTTGGTGCTCGATTTAAAATTACTGGGTGCTCCTTAACAATGGTTTCTAAAGCGTCCCACACCTCGCTTTTTTCTTTTTCTACCATTCTTTTTGCTTGTTTAATTGTTGTTGCTAGCCCTAACTTATCTAATCTCGCATATAAGAAAGGTTTAAATAATTCTACAGCCATCTTTTTTGGAAGTCCGCATTGATGCAGCTTTAATTCAGGTCCAGCAACAATTACTGATCTTCCTGAATAATCAACACGTTTACCTAATAAATTTTGTCTAAATCTTCCTTGTTTACCTTTTAGCATTTCGGCTAAAGATTTGAGTGGACGTTTACCAGTGCCGGTAATAACTCTTCCTCTTCTTCCATTATCAAATAATGCATCTACAGATTCTTGGAGCATTCTCTTTTCATTTCTCACAATAATGTCTGGGGCCTTCAAATCCATCAATCTTTTTAAACGATTATTTCTATTTATAACTCTTCTGTATAAATCGTTTAAATCCGAAGTAGCAAATCTACCTCCGTCCAAAGGGACAAGAGGTCTAAGCTCAGGTGGAATAACTGGAATACAAGTTAAAATCATCCACTCTGGTTTATTTCCTGTTTTTAAGAAAGATTCTATTAATTTAAGTCTTTTGATTGTTTTTTCTTCGGTAACTTTAGATTTTATTTCTTTTAGTGTTTCTCTGAGTCTTTCTCTTTCTTCTTTCAAGTTTAAATTAATTAAAAGTTCTCTTATAGCTTCAGCTCCAATACCTGCTGTAAAAGCATCTTCACCGTATTCTTCTTGAGCTTTAATGTATGCGTCCTCAGATAATAATTCTTTTTTCTTAAGTTTTGTAAGTCCTGGCTCAATTACTACAAAGTTTTCAAAGTATAAAACTTTCTCAACATCCTTAAGTTTCATTTCAACGGCAAGTGATATTCTGCTTGGTAAAGATTTTAAGAACCATATATGTGATACGGGACAAGCTAAGTCTATGTGTCCCATTCTATCTCGACGAACATTTGATTTGGTTATTTCAACACCACATTTTTCACAAATAATACCTCTGAATTTCATTCTTTTATATTTCCCACACAGACATTCGTAATCTTTGATGGGGCCAAATATTCTTGCGCAAAACAAACCATCTTTTTCGGGTTTAAAGGTTCGGTAGTTTATTGTTTCTGGTTTTTTTATTTCGCCAAAAGACCACGACTTGATTTTATCAGGGCTGGCGAGAGAAATTTTAATCTTATCAAATTTCTTTTCTATAGGAGCTTTCTTAAATAATTTTTCTATATCTCTTTGCATATCAACTAATTTATTTCTATATTTAGACCTAAAGATCTAATTTCTTTAATTAAAACATTGAAAGATTCCGGTATTCCTGATTCAAATTTATCATCTCCTTTAACGATACTTTCGTATACTTTGGTTCTTCCAGCTACGTCATCTGATTTTACAGTTAAAATTTCCTGCAATGTGTAGGATGCGCCATACGCTTCTAATGCCCACACTTCCATTTCACCAAATCTTTGTCCACCTAATTGAGCTTTTCCCCCTAAAGGTTGTTGTGTTACTAAACTGTATGGACCTGTAGATCTTGCGTGAATTTTATCTTCAACTAAGTGATGAAGCTTAAGCATATAAATAATACCAACAGTAACTTTTCTATCAAATTGTTCCCCAGATCTTCCGTCCCATAATGATGTTTGGCCTGAAGATGGAAGGTCCGCAAGTTTAAGCAGATCATCAACATCTTTTACTGAAGCCCCATCGAAAACAGGTGTTGATATAGGAACACCTAAAGCTAGATTTGTTGATAATTCTTCAAATTCTTTACCTTTTAACTGTTTAATTTTGTTTTCATAAACTTCTACACCGTATATTTTCTTAAGTAATTCGCTAACTGCAGCCTGTCTTTTCTTTTGCTCCGAGTGCAATTTTATTGTCTCATTAATCTTTTCACCTAACTCTGAGCATGCCCAACCTAAATGAGTTTCTAAAATTTGCCCGACATTCATTCTGCTTGGAACTCCCAATGGGTTTAAAACTACATCAACTGGTTTACCATTTTCCATATAAGGCATATCCTCAACGGGAACAATTTTGCTTATTACACCTTTGTTTCCGTGTCTTCCCGCCATTTTGTCACCCGGTTTGAGACTTCTTTTTACAGCAACAAAAACTTTAACCATTTTTAACACATTGGGTAAAAGTTCATCACCTTGACGAATTTTTTCTACTTTATCTTCAAAGCGAATTTTAATGTCTTCTTTTATATTAGAATACTGAATCTTAAGAGTTGATAAATCTTTATCTGTTTGGGTATCACTAAATTCCATTTTCCAAAAGTCGCTTAAGTTGAATTTTTGAATATCTTCAACATTAACTTTATTATCAGACTTAAGGTTCAAATAATCACTTTTTAATTTTTTATCCTTTATTATTTCTTGTGCTCTAAGTTTTATATTTCTTTCTAAAATTTCTTCCTCAACAATTTTATCTTCTTGTACAGATTCTATTTCACCCCTCTCAATAGCAGTAGATCTTTCATCTCTCTCAATTCCATGTCTGTTAAACACTCTAACATCTATGACCGTGCCACTGCTTCCTGGTGGCATTTTTAAGGAAGAGTCTCTAACATCAGTCGCTTTCTCTCCAAAAATAGATCTTAATAATTTTTCTTCTGGGTTTGAAATCGTGTCACCTTTAGGTGTAACTTTTCCTACTAAGATATCTCCAGGTTTTACTTCAGCACCAATATAAACTACGCCAGATTCATCTAAATTTCGTAACGACTCTTCACTAATATTTGGAATATCTCTTGTAATATCTTCTGTGCCTAGCTTTGTGTCTCTAGCCATCAATTCATATTCTAAAATGTGAACAGAAGTAAAGACGTCATCTTTAACGCATCTTTCAGAAATTAAAATTGAATCTTCAAAGTTGTAGCCAAGCCATGGCATAAATGCTACTAAAACATTTTTACCTAAAGCAAGCTCACCAAGTTTAGTAGAAGGTCCGTCTGCAATAATATCTCCCGTTTTAATGATGTCTCCTATTTTAACTAAAGGTTTTTGATTTATAGTTGTGTTTTGATTTGATTTTTGGAACTTAAGTAAATTATAAATATCAACACCAGATTTTGATAAATCTTTTTCTGTGGCTTTAACAACAATTCTTTTTCCATCAATTTTATCAATAATTCCATCTCTCTTAGCAATTATGGTAGCTCCAGAGTCTATAGCAACATCTTTTTCTATTCCTGTTCCTACTAATGGTGATTCTGGTTTTATTAATGGAACTGCTTGACGCATCATGTTAGATCCCATCAATGCTCTGTTTGCATCGTCATTTTCTAAAAAAGGAATTAAAGAAGCCGCAACTGAAACTAATTGTTTTGGAGAAACATCCGCATATTCAATAGTCTCTGGTTTAGCTAAAACAAAATTAAGGTCTTTTCTGCAGGAAACTAGTTCTTCTTCGAACTTGCCATCCTCGCTTAAAATAGAATTAGCTTGAGCAATTGTATACTTGGCTTCTTCCACTGCTGATAGATATTCTACTGTGCTTGATACTTTGCCATCAATTACTTTTCTGTACGGACTTTCTAAAAAACCATATTTATTAACTTTTGAATATGTTGCTAAACTGTTTATTAAACCTATATTAGGTCCTTCTGGAGTTTCTATTGGGCAAATTCGTCCATAGTGAGTAGGATGAACATCTCTAACTTCAAAGCCAGCTCTTTCTCTTGTTAATCCACCCGGTCCTAATGCTGAAACTCTACGTTTGTGTGTAATCTCAGATAATGGATTTGTTTGATCCATAAATTGAGATAGTTGCGATGATGCAAAAAAATCTTTCATTACAGCGGTTATTGGTCTTGGGTTAATTAAATCTTGAGGCATGGCAGATTCGACTTCTAATAATGTAGACATTTTTTCTGTAATCACTCTCTCCATTCTTAAAATTCCAATTCTAAACTGATTTTCAACTAGCTCACCTACTGATCTAACTCTACGATTCCCTAAATGGTCAATATCATCTACCTCACCTTTTCCATCTCTAAGATCTAAAATATGTTTAATGATTGCTATAATGTCGTCGTTACGTAAGATGGTGACATCATCACTACAATTAAGATTTAATTTACTATTTAATTTAACACGACCCACGTCTGATAGATCGTATCTTTCTGATGTAAAAAATAAGTTTTGAAATATTTTGTATGCTATATCAAAAGATGGAGGTTCGCCTGGTCTTAGCACTTTATAAATATCATTAACTGCCTCTTCTTTTGTAGTATTTTTTTCTATATTCAACGTATCTATTAAATACGGTCCTTTATTAATAGGATCAATATCGGCAATTATTATCGTACTAATATCATATTCTAATATTTTATCTAAACTTTCTTGATTTATAATAGATCCGGGTTCTAAAAATACTTCGTTGGTAATAGAGTTTGTTAATTTATTTTTAACATACTTATCAATAAAAAAATCATTTGATACTAGAATATTTTTTAAACCATCATCATATATTTTTTTAGCTATAGGAAAACTTATTTTTTCACCTTTTTTTAATACAATTTTTCCATTCGTTACATTTACTAAATCAATTCTTAACTTAACAGGGCGTTTGTAGTCATCAGGATTAAATTTTGTTTTCCATGTTTTGGATGCTTTGTCAAAATTGAAAGTTTTAAAATCATAAAATATATCTAATATTTCTTCTCTTTTGTAACCAAGCGCAAATAATAAGGTTGTAATAGGAAGTTTTCTTTTTCTATCTATTCTAAAATACAAAATGTCTTTAACATCAAATTCAAAGTCTAACCAAGATCCTCTGTTAGGAATAACTCTACAATTAAAAAGAAGCTTTCCACTTGCATGTGATTTTCCTTTATCATGATCAAAAAAAACACCAGGGCTTCTGTGCATTTGATTAACAACGACTCTTTCAACACCATTAATTACAAATGTACCGCTTGGTGTCATCAAGGGTATATCTCCCATATAAACTTCTTGTTCTTTTGCTGAGTGTACTTGTTTTGTATTATTTTCTTTATCTATGTCGTAAACAACAAGACGTAGGGTGGGTCTAAAAGCTGAAGCATAAGTTAAATCTCTTTGTCTACATTCTTCGACGTCAAATTTTGGTTTCTCTAGTCGAAAAGACAAATATTCTAATGTTGCTTTGTCAGATAGTTCTTCAATTGGAAATACGCTTTTAAGAACCTTGTCTAAACCTTTTTGTAAAGTTGATTCAGAAGTTTCCTTTTTTGACAAGAATTGGTTATAAGATTCTTTTTGAATCTCAATTAAATTTGGTATTGTTAAAACTTCTTTTAACTTTCCAAAATTTTTTCTTATACTTTTTTTTTCCGTAAAGGATAATTGCATGCACAAATTTACATCTAAAGATGTAAACTAAATTTTATTATTTTAAAAAAAACTACTTTAATTCTACTTTAGCCCCGGCTGCCTCAAGCTTTTTCTTAGCTTCTTCTGCTTCTTTTTTAGGTACTCCAGTTTTTATTTCTTTTGGAGCTGCTTCAACTAAATCTTTTGCTTCCTTTAATCCTAATCCAGTTAATGCTCTTACTTCTTTAATTACATTAATTTTTTTGTCTCCAAAAGCTGATAGAAAAATAGTGTAATCACTTTTTTCTTCCTCTGGAGCTGCACCTGCTGCAGGAGCGGCTGCTACAGCTGCTGCTGCTGTTACTCCCCATTTTTCTTCAAGCTGTTTTGAGAGATCAGCTGCTTCTACTACTGTTAGTTTTGATAAGTCTTCGATAATTTTATTTAAATCTGACATGATATCCTTACGTTAAACTTTTTTACTTTTAGCGAGCGCCAAAATAGCAATTTTTGAGCCAGGTGCAAGCAAAATACTCATTATTTTCTGTGCTGGTGCATTCAAAATACTCGCTATTTGTGATCTAGCCTCATTAAGTGTAGGAAGTGTGGCAATTTTAGCCACATCTTCTAGTGATAAAGGGTCATTTTCCATAATACCACCAATAATTTTTAAATTTGGATTTTTTTTAGCAAATTTAGTTAAGATTTTAGCAGATGTAATAGCGTCATCTGAAAAAGCTACAGCTGTAGGGCCAGAAAATAAATCTTCAAGTTTCTTGAATTTGGTTCCTTCCAATGCCAGCTTGGTAATTTTATTTTTTGTTATTTTAAATAGAATTCCATTCTTACGCATTTCAGATTTCATCTCGTCAATTTGCTTAACTGTCATACCTTGGTAGTGAGTAATAAAAACAGATTCATTTTTACTAAAAAAACCTCTCATTTCCTCAATATAAGTTTTTTTTCTTTCTTTGTTCATCATATAATTAATTTCCTGATTTTAATTTACAAGACACTCCCATAGAAGAGGTTAAGAAATTTGATATAATAAAGTTACCTTTTATACCTTGTGGCTTTTCTTTAACTATCGCTTCATAAATTGAGTTATAATTACTTTTAATTTTTTCATCAGAAAAATCTTTTTTTCCAATTGATGCTCCAAGATTTCCATCTTTATCATTTTTAATTTCAATTTGCCCTGACTTTATTGATTTTACTATTTTAGAAATGTCATTAGTAACAGTACCTAGTTTTGGGTTTGGCATTAGTCCTTTTGGTCCCAAAATTTTAGCAAGTTTTCCAATTTTTGCCATCATAGCTGGTGTAGCAACCATTTTATCAAAGTAAATTTTTCCATCAGTTATATCTTTAAGTAATTTTTCAGAATCGTAGATATCGGCACCAGCATTTTTAGCTTCTTCAACTTTACTTTCTTCACATAGTACGGCTACTTTTATTTTTTTTCCATTACCATGAGGAAGATTTACTACAGTTCTTAATCCAACATCTGTTTTCTTTTGTTTTAAATTAAGTTTAAATGAGACATCAATAGATTCATTAAACTTCGTAGTGCAATTGCTTTTTATCTGTTTTATAGCATCATCGATAGATTCAATTTTTTTACCTTTTTGCAAATCTAAAAGTTTTTTAAATCTTTTTGACATATTTAATTTTATTAACCTTTAACCTCTATGCCCATTGATCTTGCGGAGCCACAGATAATTTTTGTAGCTTCTGTTAAATCATTAGCATTTAAATCTTTCATTTTTTCTTGTGCAATCTTTTCTGCCTGCTTCATTGTGATTGAACCTACAACAACTCTACCTGGCTCTTTTGATCCACCTTTTAATTTTGCTGCTTCTTTAATAAAATGTGATGCTGGTGGTGATTTAATAATAAAATCAAATTTTTTATCTTTATATACTGTAATAACAACTGGAACGGGCTTGCCCATAAAACTTTTTGTTTTTTCATTAAAGGCTTTGCAAAACTCCATGATGTTTATTCCTCTTTGACCGAGAGCAGGACCAACTGGTGGCGCAGGATTAGCTTGACCACCTTTTATTTGTAATTTTACGTATCCTGTTATTTCTTTAGCCATAATTAAGATTTTTCTACCTGGTTATACTCTAATTCTATTGGAGTTGGTCTACCAAAAATTGAAACTGAAACTTTTAATCTAGATTTGTCTTCATCAACTTCTTCAACTAAACCATTAAATGAAGCAAAGGGACCTTCGCACACTCTTACCTGCTCCCCAATGTCAAAACTAATTTTAACTTCTGTTGCTAAAGTACCTTCTTTAATATTTCCTAAAATTTTGTCAATTTCTTTTTCTGGTACAGGAATTGGTGTTCCTGTGGTTCCTAAAAAACCAGTCACCTTTTGAATATTTTTAATCATATGGTAAAGTTCTTTACTCATTTCCATTTTTACCAAAACATAACTTGGAAAGTATTTTTTACTTCTTTGTACTCTTTTCCCTCTTTTTACCTCAGTTACCTCATGTGTTGGTACTAAAACTTCACTAATTTTACTCTCAAGTTCCTTAACTTTTATTAAATCATTCAATGTTTCTACAACTTTATGTTCAAATCCTGAAAAAGTTTGCACAATATACCAATTATTCATATCTATATACTTATAGTTAATATTAAATCTAAAATAAAACTAAAAAATTGATCCGCAAGTAAGAAAAAAACTGCTGCTATACTTGCTAAAGCAAAAACCATAACTGAACCTACAAGAACATCTCTTCTTGTTGGCCAAGTTACTCTAAATGCTTCCTGTTTAACACTTTGAATAAATTTTAAAGGGTTTATCATTTTTATATTTTTTTTTGGCAGGAGCGGAGGGAATCGAACCCCCAACCTCCGGTTTTGGAGACCGGCGCTCTACCAATTGAGCTACGCTCCTAGTAGCTTATTTTATAATTTTTGTTACTACTCCAGCTCCTACTGTTTTACCACCTTCTCTAATAGCAAAGTTTAATTTTTCATTCATTGCTATAGGTGTAATTAATTTTACATTAAATTTAGAATCATCTCCCGGCATAACCATTTCTGTTCCCGAAGGAAGCGTAACTTCACCTGTTACGTCAGTCGTTCTGAAATAAAATTGTGGTCTATATTTAGTAAAGAATGGAGTGTGTCTTCCTCCTTCTTCTTTTTTTAATATATATGCCTGAGCTTCAAATTCTGTGTGAGGAGTTACTGAGCCAGGTTTTGCTAATACTTGACCTCTTTCAATATCTTCTCTCTCTACACCTCTTAATAAAGCACCAATATTATCACCAGCTTCACCTGTGTCTAAAATCTTTCTAAACATTTCAACTCCAGTGATTACTGTTTTTTTAGTTTCTCTAATACCAATTATCTCTAGCTCTTCTCCAGTTTTAACTACACCTTGCTCAACACGTCCAGTAGCTACTGTACCACGACCTGATATAGAAAAAACATCTTCTATAGGCATTAAAAAAGGTTTATCTTTTGGTCTTGTTGGTTGTGGTATAAATTCATCAACAGCTTTCATTAATTCCAAAATAGAATTTTTTCCAGTTGTATCATCTGTTCCTTCTACAGCAGCTAAAGCTGAACCTTTAATTATTGGTGTTTTGTCGCCTGGAAATTTATATGAAGTTAAAAGTTCACGAATTTCTTCGACAACTAAATCTAAAAGTTCTTTATCTTTAACTTGGTCAACTTTATTTAAATAAACAACAATTTCAGGAACACCAACTTGTCTTGCTAAAAGTATATGTTCTCTAGTTTGTGGCATTGGACCATCTGCTGCGTTAACTACTAAAATTGCACCATCCATTTGAGCTGCACCAGTTATCATATTTTTTACATAATCAGCGTGACCTGGACAATCTACGTGAGCGTAATGTCTTTTTTCTGTTTCGTATTCAACGTGCGCAGTTGAAATTGTTATTCCACGTTCCTTTTCTTCAGGAGCTTTATCAATTTGGTCATAAGCAACAAACTCTGCCCCACCTGTTTCTGCTAAAACTTTTGTTATAGCCGCAGTTAAAGTAGTTTTGCCGTGATCAACGTGTCCAATTGTACCTATGTTACAATGTGGTTTATTTCTTTCGAATTTTTTTTTCTCAGCCATTTTTTTTCCTCTTTAAATCCTTTTTAATAATATTACTGTTAGTCTTGGAGCGGGTGAAGGGAATCGAACCCTCACGACCAGCTTGGAAGGCTGGTGTTCTACCATTGAACTACACCCGCATCGTCCCAAACATATCACACTCTTCATCTTATAAAACTTTATTGATTTTGGTGGAGGGGGAAGGATTCGAACCTTCGAAGACCGGAGCCAACAGGTTTACAGCCTGCCCCATTTGACCGCTTTGGTACCCCTCCTTAATTCGAAGGTTACCTATACAATAAAGCATTATTCAACAAGGTTTTATAAGCATTCTCGTCCACAAATGCAATCAATGATTTAAGCAAATATTATGCTATTAATCGTCATTAAATAGTTAAAAATATGAAAAAAACTACATTTTTAATCGCTGGAAAACATGCGGTCACTGAAGCTTTAAGAAACCCTAACAGAAAAGTGATAAAAGTCCTCCTAACTGAAGATTCAAAGAAAACTTTAAACAAAAATAATCAAAATCAAAATTTATTACAAGATACGAAAATATACTACAAAACAAAAAAAGAATTGGACCGTTTATGCTCTAAGGATCAAATATCTCATCAAAATTTAATAGCAGAGATAGAACATTTGGAAAAGTTATATCTAAAAGACTATTTAAAATCAAAAGAAGCAAAAAATATTACTCTCGTTGTTTTAGAAGAAATTACAGACCCTCGAAATATTGGCTCAATAATAAGAAGCGCAGCTTCATTTAATATAGATGGGATAATTATAAAAGAAAGAAGTTTTCCTAGCGAAAGTAAAATAATGTATAAAAGTGCAAGCGGATGTTTGGAACATATCAAAATATTTGAAGTGCCAAATATAAGTTCAACTCTTAAATATTTAAAAACAAAAAATTTCTGGGTATGTGGCTTTGATAATAATGGAAAAAAAGATTTCACCCAACATGATTGGACAGGAAATAATGTGCTTTTATTTGGTTCAGAAGGATATGGATTAAAACATCAAACAGGAAAAAATTCTGACTTTTTGCTCAAAATTGAAATTAATAACAAAATTGAAAGTTTAAATGTTTCTAATTCAGCGGCTGTAGTCTTTCATTATATAAACAATTTAAAAAAAAAAAATATTTAGTATTAAATTGTTAAATCTTTGATATAAAAGCCATGTAAGCCCTCATAGCTCAATTGGTAGAGCAACTGATTTGTAATCAGTAGGTTCGCGGTTCGAGTCCGTGTGAGGGCACCAAAAACCCAATGTTTATCTAAATAAGTAAAATTGACACAAGATTAATAAAAGATATATATATAGCGGTTGTAATAATTTAAAAGGAAAATTTAATGAAAAAAATAGTTATAATTTCAACAGTAGCAGTTTTTATGATGACAACTATTAGTGTTGAGGCAAAAGACTGCTCTAATTACAAAACTTTTTCGCATAAATGGAATATGTGCAAAGTAGGAAAATTACCACAAGGTGATACTGTTGAAGGTGAAACAAGTTCAGCCAGTTCTATCAAGAAAAAAGGTTTTTGGCATAAAATTAAAACTTTTGGTGGAGAAACTCGTGGCGAAGATTAATACTTAATTTAATACACTCATAAATTCGTAAATAAAAAATTATTGTAGGACAGGAAAAACAGGATTTATTTTTAAAAATAATTTTTGATATTCTTGCTTGATGCATTTATCATCTACATAATTTATGTTTCCTAAGTTGCAAATTTTCTTAGCTTCTTCATTTTGAATGCCGTATTGAAGCCAAAGAGTTTTTGCTCCTATTTTGACAGCCTCTTCTGCTATTGCTGGTGTAAATTTAGATGGACGAAATACGTTAACAATATCTATAGAAGTAGTAATGTCGCTCAGTTTTTCATAAGTAATCTCCTCATTTATTTTATTTCCAACAGCAGAAGGGTTTACAGGTATTACTTTGTAGCCAAACTCTTGGAGATATTTCATTACTATAATAGATGGTTTTCGTTTGATGTTTGTTGCTACTTCTTTTTTTTGAGAACTCACACCAACCATAGCTACTATTTTTGATGAACTTAATATTTTTTTCATCAACTCTGGATTTAAATTAGTGTTATTCATTTATTTATTTTTCCATTTAGGAATTCTTTTTTCTATAAATGCTGAAATACCTTCTTTAGCATCAAGGGACATCATATTTTTTGTCATAACTTCGCTTGTGAACATATAGGCTTTTTCTAGTGGCATTTCTAATTGATTATAAAAAGCCTTTTTTCCCAATTTTATGATCTTTGATGATTTTGAAGCAATCTTGGAAGCTAATTCTAAAACTTTATTCTCTAAATTAGAACTTTCGTAGTGATCATTAATTAGACCAATTTCTTTTGCATGGTTTGCTTTTATAGGTTCGCCGGTTAAGAGCATCTTCATGACATGCTTACGACTTACATTTCTACTTACAGCAACCATTGGAGTGCTACAAAATAAACCTATATTAACACCAGGTGTAGCAAAAATCGATTCGTTAGTGCTTAACGCCAAATCACAAGTAGCAACAAGCTGGCATCCTGCAGCAAACGCTGCACCATGAACTTTTGCAATAACTGGTTTATCATTATTGGTAATAGAAATCATTAATCGAGAACATAAAGTAAATAATTTTTTATATTCTGGTTTGCTTTTCAATGAAATTACTTCTTTTAAATTATGACCAGCGCTAAAACCATTTCCATTACCTTCTATAATTATTACTTTAGTTCTTTTGTCATCATTTAGTTTGCTAAAGGAATTGATTAAAGCCTTAAGTGTTTTTAATGAAAGTGCATTATATGTGCTAGGTTCATTAAGAATAATTCTAGAAATATTATCTTTGCACGGGCTAATAATAACAGTTGATTCTTTATGCATTATTTATTTTTTTTAAACTTTCTAATTTAATTTTATTACTTAAACTATTTGCTTTATCATAAAGTAACTTAAATTTAATTTTATTATTAACTTTAATATCTACTCTTTTAATATTTCTAACTTCAATGTTATCAGCTACTACGCTAACTGGTCTCTTTTTTATATTTAAGTTAAATATTTTAATTAGAGATGATGATGAAACAATTTTTCCTTTCCACCGTCTTGGGCGGAAAGGGCTTATCGGAGTAATTGCAATTTTTTTTGAATTTAGAGATAAAATCGGACCGTTCACAGATAAGTTATATGCGGTGCTGCCCGCTGGTGTTGAAACCAAAACACCATCGCATATCAATTTTTTAATTAAAGAACTTTTTCCATAAATAATACGTAAAGATGCAGTTTGCCTACTTTGTCGTAATAAAGATATTTCATTTATTGCTATGACGGATCTGGTTCTGTTGGCTTTGTTTATAGTTTTCATTTCTAAAGGTGAAATAATTACGGGCTTAGCTTTAAAAATAATTTTCTGTAGATTTTTAGTTTTAAATTTATTCATTAAAAAACCAAAGCTCCCCCTATTCATACCATAAAATGGTTTGTTATATTTCTGATATTTTTTTAGGGTAGCCAGCATGAATCCATCACCACCTATAACGATAATAACATCAGATTTAATAGGTGTATGATTTTTGTAATTTTTAAATAAAATTTTTTTAGAAGCTTTCGCTTTGCTGGTTTTATCAATAGTAAAGTGTATCTTTTTAATATTCATATTCATGGTGCCCTCGGCCAGACTCGAACTGGCACTCCCTAATGGGCAAGGATTTTAAGTCCTTTGTGTCTACCAATTTCACCACGAGGGCATTAGTTTACTTATATGTGTTTACGTAAAAATTGAAAAATTATCAAACGAAAAAAAATTTTTATTCAACTTCATAACGTAAAGTCTTTTCAATATTCTTATCATCAACTGTTTTAATGGTTATTTTTACGTCTTTATTTGTTCTCATATCTTTTCCGTTTTTCCAAATTCCAGCCGCTAAATGCAATATACCAATTTTATTATGAGGCAAATAAGGTTCCACAAAGGTATTTTTTTGTGTATTAAATTTTGGCAAAACATTACTTGCTATCCAGTTACAATACAGTGGTAAAAATTCTACTTCAGCATTTTCTTGATAAACCGCTATATTAATAGCCAAACCTTCAGATCCAAATACTTGACCAGCTGATAAAGATTTTCTTAATATATTTTGCCACAATGACCAACATTTAGATTCTTTTTCTAATGAAAAAACACCTATATTGATATGAGGAGCGAAAGCAATTTTTCTTGCAACGTTTTCGGAAAATCCAGATTTTTTTGCATGCTTATAATTTTGAGATTTAATTATAGCAATTTTTCCTAAAATCCATTTTACTTTTGTTAAAATTCTATAACCAGGACCAACAGACTGAGTGATTCCAAGTTTACCACCATCACATGCTTTAAAGTATAACTCTACTGAATCCCATGAATTTACCCAAGCATCACAATCAATCCACAGATACTTTTCAAATTCAGGAAAATAGTTTGGCAAAAAAGCTCTGGAGACTTGACTCTTTAACCACTCTTTTCCAAAAGTTTTATATTTAGGAACTGAAATATCCCAATTAGCTTTCTTAATAGAATAAACTAAGCTTTTTAAAATTTTGCACTGATCTTCAGTTAAGCCAGCATCTAAGACACATATAGAAATGCTTTCGCTTTCCTTATACCTCTTAATCGAGTGAACAAGTTCTAAAAGTAATGAAAAATAATTACTGTCAGCTAAAGTAACAATTGCTTTTGCAGTCATTTTTTAGAAGTATCCTTTATGATTGTTCTTATAAAATTAACTAAATACATAAATAATCACTATCTAGGTGGAATATGTTTTAACTGTGACAAGGCTATATTTAAATTTTTTACATTTAACTTACAATCTTTATATCCTTGAATTATTATATTTATATATCTTTTTGTTGGATGAACTAGTTTAGATTTTTTAGGCATAATATAAGTCATTACTTTTTTCCCTTGGTATTTGAAATATAGCTTTTTATATAACGTTGGATATTCTTCATAAATATCCAGTCTTTTTTCTGCAGATTGAGAGATTACATATAAGGCTCCATAAACTTTTTTTCCTTTCTTTGCCTCAATATCAGCAGCTCCATATTTACTTCTGAATGTTAAATTGTAATTATGAAGAATCATCTTTTTAATAAACCGACATTTGGGGCATCTTTTTTGCATTTGGAGATGGTGCAGATTGCTGCCGTACGCAAAATAATATATCATTTTATTTATTTATAATAATTTTAATTTTTTTCTTTTTTACAAGTTTAATAATATCACTCATACATTTTTCAATTAATTTTAAATTACTTGATCTCATAACTAATGAAACTCCAATTTTACCTTGTTTAAAAAATGGATAACTTCCTATATCTAAATATTTGAATTTATTTTGAATTTTTTCCAATGGAATAGAAATTTCACTTTCTACAGTTCTTAAACTTATCGTTTTACTTAAAATTTTTTTTCCACCAACTATTTTATTGTTTATTCCACCTAACATAGATTTAAGTATTGATGGGACTCCAGGTAAACAATAAACATTTTTAATACTAAAGCCTGGCGCAGCACTCGATGGGTTATATATTAAAGAAGCATTTTTTGGTGTTTTTGCCATTTTTTTTCTTCCAGTATTAAATTTTCCTTTCTCATAATAATTTTCTAAAATTTTGTAGGCTTCTGGATGATAAGAATATTCAACTTTGAAAGCTTTTGCTATAGATTTTGACGTAATATCGTCATGAGTAGGTCCTATTCCACCTGTTGTGAAAACATAGGTGAATTTTTTTCGCACTTCTGTAATAGTTTTTATAATAGTTTTTTCAACATCAGGTATAATTCTTACTTCTTCAAGTTTAACTCCAAGTTCATTGAGCCAATGTGAAATACTAACAACATTAACATCTTGAGTTCTTCCAGATAAAACTTCATTACCAATTATTATAATAACTGCATTTATTTTTTTTATTTTTGTCATAATCTGTTAATACTAATACATCATGAAATTTAAGGAATCATTATTACAAGGAATTTTTATCAAAAGATATAAAAGGTTTTTTGTTGACATTAAGTACAAAAATAAAACTATTACAGCACATTGTCCCAATACAGGCTCAATGATGGGTCTTCTAGATAAGGATAACATAGTTTTTTTTTCTAAATCAGACAATCCTGACCGTAAATTAAAGTATACTCTTCAAATTATTAAAGCTAAAAATAAACTGATCGGCATAAATACTCATCTAACTAACAAAATTGTATTAGAAGCTTTTACAAATAAAAAAATAAAAGATTTAATTAAATATAATACCATCAAAAGTGAAGTTAAGTTTTCTGAAAAGACAAGATTTGATTTTCTTGTCTCAAATAATAAAGAAAAATGCTTTGTAGAGGTAAAAAATGTAACTTTAAGTAGAAAAAATAAAATTGCAGAATTTCCTGACTCACCTACAGCAAGAGGTATTAAGCATTTAAACGATTTATGCTTATCTAAAAAAAAAGGATTTAAAGCTTATATTTTGTATTTAATTCAAAGAAATGACTGTGAATCTTTTAGTATAGCTGCTGACATTGATCTAGAATATAAAGTTTCCTTAGAGAAAGCTTTGAAATCTGGTGTCAAACTTCTTTGTTACGATTGTAAATTAGACGGTGACGAGATAAAACTTAATAAAGAAATTAAATATATTTAGTTATGGTTGAAAATTATAAAGAAAATTTTTCTAAATTAAAAACTGCTGGAAAATTAGCAGCTAAAACATTAGATATAATTACTCCATATGTTAAACCGGGAGTTTCTACTGCTAAATTAGATAAAATATGTTACGAATTTATTAGAGATAACGGTGGTTATTCGGCCCCACTTTTTTATAGAGGATTTCCAAAATCATGTTGCACTTCAGTAAACCATGTTATTTGCCATGGTATTCCAGGTGATAAATACTTAAATGAAGGTGATATTATTAATATTGATGTTACGGCAATTGTCGATGGTTGGCATGGAGATACAAGTAGAATGTTTTATGCTGGGGATGTTTCAATAAAAAGTAAAAACCTAATTGCAACAACATACGAGTCCATGATGAGAGGTATTGCGGTTATTAAAAATGGTGCATGTTTAGGTGACATAGGTGAGGCAATACAAACTTTTGCAGAGAAAAAAGGATTTTCAATTGTTAGAGATTTTTGTGGACATGGAATAGGAAAAATTTTTCATACTTCTCCTAATATATTGCACTATGGCAATAAAGGAGAAGGAGCTAAACTAGAAACTGGCATGGTTTTCACAGTGGAACCGATGATAAATCAAGGAGAATACTACACTAAAATATTAAAAGATGGGTGGACGGCAGTTACCAAAGATAAACTATTATCAGCACAATTTGAACATACGGTCGGTGTAACAAATGATGGTTGTGAAATTTTTACAAAATCGAATAATAACCATAAGGAACCTCCTTATTTAATATGATTGAAAGATATAGTAGAAAAGAAGTTAAAAAAATTTGGGAAGAAAAAAACAAATATCAGATTTGGTTAGATATAGAAATAGCTGCAGCCCAAGCAATGGAAAAGCTAAAGATTATACCAAAGGGTGTATCTAAAAAAGTAAAAAAAAAAGCAAAAATAAATGTTGAGCGAATTCATAAAATTGAAAGCAAGGTTCATCATGATGTAATTGCGTTTTTAACTTCAATTAATGAAAAGGTGGGGCCTGAAGGTAAGTTTTTACACAAAGGAATGACATCATCAGATGTTTTGGATACTTGTTTTAATATCCAACTTGTCCAAGCTAGTAAAATAATAATGAAAGATATAGATGCAATTCTTAAAGTTTTAAAAAATAAGTCTTTTAAATATAAAAAAACTATATGCATAGGTAGAAGTCATGGAATTCACGCGGAACCGTTAACGTTTGGTTTAAAGCTTGCTAGTTTTTATGAGGAATTTAAAAGAAATAAAAAAAGACTTGAGAATGCTGTAAAAGAAATTTCTACATGTGCTATTTCGGGGCCGGTAGGAACTTTTGCTAGTGTAGATCCAAAAATTGAACAATATGTTGCTAAAAAATTAAATTTAAGGGTTGAGCCTATCTCTACGCAAATTATTCCTAGAGATAGACATGCTTATTATTTTTCTGTTTTAGCAATTATAGGTGGATCGATTGAAAGAATTGCTACCGAAATAAGAAATTTACAAAAAACTGAACTTCAAGAGGTAGAAGAGTTTTTTGAAAAAAATCAAAAAGGATCATCGGCTATGCCTCATAAGAGAAATCCAATTTTAAGTGAAAATCTAACAGGCTTAGCTCGTATGGTTAGATCCTATGTTGTTCCTGCGTTAGAAAATATTTCCCTTTGGCACGAAAGAGATATTTCTCATTCTAGTGTTGAGCGAAACATTGGTCCAGATTCTACTATTACGTTAGATTTTGCACTTAATAGGTTGAAAAATATATTAGAAAACATGAACGTCTATCCACAAAAAATGTTAAAAAATTTAAATATAACTAATGGTTTGATATATTCACAAAGAGTTATGTTAGAATTAACTAAACATGGGTTTACTAGAGAGAAAGCTTACGTGCTAGTTCAAAAAAATGCACAAAATACTTGGAAGAAAAATATATCTTTTTTTACAAGTTTAAGTAACGATCCATTGATAAATAATAAAATATCAAATAAAGACTTAATTAAAATGTTTGATATAAATTACCATACTAAAAACATTAATATAATTTTTAAAAGAGTATTTAAATAATTTATGAACAAAGGCAAAAAACTTTATGAAGGTAAGGCTAAAATTATTTATGAAGGTCCCGAAAAAGGTACTGCTATTCAACATTTTAAAGATGATGCCACAGCGTTCAATAATTTAAAAAAATCAACAGTGGAGGGCAAAGGTGTTCTTAATAATAGAATTTCCGAACATATTCTAAATAACTTGAGTCAAATAGGAATAAAAACGCATCTAATTAAAAGATTAAATATGCGTGAACAATTAGTAAAATTGGTTGAAATCATTCCAATAGAATTTATTGTTAGAAATATTGCAACAGGGTCACTTACAAAAAGATTGGGTATTGCTGATGGAACAATTTTATCTAAACCTTTGATTGAGTATAGTTTAAAAAATGATGATTTGGGCGATCCACTTATCGCAAAAGAACATATAGATGAGTTTGGGTGGTGTGATCCTAATGATTTAATATTAATTAATAAATATTGTCTAAGAATAAATGATTTCATGCTGGGTATGTTTAGAGCTGTTGGTATTAAACTTGTAGACTTCAAACTTGAATTTGGAAAAGTAAATGAAAATGGTAAAATGCAAATATTACTAGCAGATGAAATTAGCCCAGATACATGTAGATTGTGGGACGCATCAAGTGAGAAAAAGTTAGATAAAGATAGATTTAGAAAAGATTTAGGAAATATTATTCAAGCCTACCAAGAAGTTGCTAGAAGGCTTGGTATTATTCATGAAGAAGCAAACATTAGCACAGTCAAGTTTGGAAAACCAGAAGCAGTAAATCTTAAAAAATAAATAAATTGAAAATATCTGTAACAGTAACTTTAAAGAAAGATGTTCTTGATCCACAAGGCAAGGTAGTGAGCCAAACTATTCAAAATATGAACTATAAAAATGTTACTAACGTTAGACAGGGCAAATATTTTGAAATTGAACTAAATGAAAACAATAAAGATAAAGCAAAAAATATTATTGACGAAATTTGCAAAAAATTACTAACAAATGTTGTGATTGAAGATTATACAATTAATTTTAAATAATGAAGTCCACCGTAATTGTTTTTCCAGGTTCAAACTGTGATAGGGATGCAGCTGTAGCTCTTAAAAAATTTAATTTTAAAAATAGTATGATTTGGCATAATGAATCTTCATTACCAAAAACAGATCTAGTTGTGCTGCCTGGTGGTTTTTCTTTTGGTGATTATTTAAGAACAGGGTGCATTGCAAGTAAATCTCTTATAATAAATGATGTAATTCAACATGCTAAAAAGGGAGGTTTGGTATTAGGCATTTGTAACGGTTTTCAAATATTGCTGGAAACTGGCTTGCTACAAGGAACTTTGTTAAGAAATAAAAAGCTTAGATTTATATCAAAAAATGTTTATTTAAAAGTTACAAATACTGATAACTCCTTTTGCAATAATTATAAAAAAAATAAAATAATTGAACTTCCTATAGCTCATAACGAAGGAAATTATTTTGCAAAAAAAGAGATACTACAAGATCTTGAACAAAAGAATTTAATAGCACTCAAGTACTGCAATATAAAAGGCGATTTGAATGAAGATTCAAATCCAAATGGCTCTTTACATAATATAGCTGGAATATTAAATGTTGAAAAAAATATTTTAGGTATGATGCCACATCCAGAAAGATTTATTGATCCAATTTTGTCAGGTGAAGATGGTTCAGCATTATTT
>Ga0209091_10001455_pt1 | contig 20740 bp, 21 predicted proteins | sample ArcticOcean_MG_C_6_FD_187438 | JGI IMG/M metagenome (GOLD analysis project Ga0209091, IMG submission 187438) | Marine microbial communities from western Arctic Ocean - ArcticOcean_MG_CB8_128 (SPAdes) (version 2) | ecosystem: Environmental > Aquatic > Marine > Oceanic | place: Arctic Ocean...
ATCAATTAATTCAGTGCGCGGGATCTGCTCGGCAATTACTTTCGTTTTAGTAGCCTCGCTACCGAAACCACGGAACAAGTCGGTCACTGACCGCTAAATACTAGCCAGTGACGAGCAAAATTTAATGGAATTGCCATTGTATCGGTAATCTGATCGTCTCGAACACCTCTTTCCTCGCCCTAAGACAGCCACCAAATAACTGATTACAAAGGGCTTTCGGAAATAATTGTAGTCGGATATACATTTTGCTGTGAGAGGATTATTCTTTTTGAAAGAAACTTTCAAAATTCAAGGGTCCTGATGACGGTAGATGTGAAGCACACGGTGGCTATCGCTTCCAGATGATACAGAGAAATGCTTTTTCGATATGTGGTCGATGGCCTATCCGATTGAGGGTAAGCCCGAGTTTGTCAATCGCACTGCGTTAAATCCAATCGCCATTGAGGAAGCAGAGTTTGATTTTCGTGAATACAACAACGACCAAGACCTTCAAGACTTATCTGACCAGATCGTTTACCAGGACTGGCAGTTGACCGCAGGTCAAAATCGGGATGCCGTTCGCGCGGTTATCAAGAGCCGTACCTGGCTTCTCAGAAAGCAAGGGTGCGGCGCTTTCATGAGATTCTGAACGACTATCTGGCTGGGAATCCGCCCAATCAACATTAAGAGTCATCAGTGAGGTTAAGAAGCAAAACCAAATGCCAAGGATAGGCTTGGTAAACAATTTGGTTTCCACAGCTTTTTGGAGGCCAACGCTAGCATCTAGAGGTAAGGACATATGCGTATACGACACGCTTATAGCGGATTCATTTACGAATCCATGGACGACGGTAACGTCAGCGTAAAAGATCCAAAAACAGGTGACGACGGTGTTTTCACCCGTGACGCTGTTTGGATTTCCGGCTCGTTGAAGTATGGCGATCACCATATGATTGGACATGTGGGTGGAAAGACCGCAGAGGGTGCAACCAGCCTTGGCGAGTTTTCCAATCGCCGCCGTTGATCCAGGTTGAGCCGACAGGTGTCTCGTTTGAGGCAAATGAAGACGAGACAATTATGGCCGCTGCAATTCGCAACGGTTACACATGGCCAACCATTTGCGGTGGACAAGGTACGTGTAAGACTTGCGTATTTTTGACGCTGGAAGGTAAGAGTAATCTGGTTGAGATTGAGCCCTGGGAAGAGCAAGCACTGGACTCAATCATCGATACCCTGCCGAACCGAGGCCAAGGCTGGCGACTAGCATGTCAGGCTAAAGCAACAGGTAACGTCAGATTAAGAAAAATTGGTGTAAGACAAGCATAGACAAGTGGCAACCAAATAAGAGGAAGCAAGATGGCTACGACAAAACAGGAAATGGACAGTAAGCTAGCACCCGGTGAGGCTCGCTCCCGAGGAAAGCAGATTCAGGATCTGCTCGATGATGAGACTGTCGAGGTACCCTGGCAATTGCGCGACGCGGATTATACCTATCTCGGCTCCGAACCCCTGGACCGCGCCCATTACATCTCTCAAGAATGGTGCGACAAAGAGACCGAGAATCTCTGGTCAAGAGTCTGGCAACTGGCATGCTTTGAACAGGATATTCCCGAAGTGGGCGATCATATTGTCTACGATATTGTTGATTGGTCCTTCATCATTGTTCGCACCGAACCCGACACCATCAAGGCATTTTATAATTCATGCCTGCATCGAGGTCGCCGACTTTGTACCAATGAATTAGAGTCAGCCAACAAACCAGAATTTCGCTGTCCGTTCCACGGCATTACGTGGAACGTAAACGGTTCACTAAAAGCCATCCCTCCATCGATCGAATTCGACTTCCCGCACGTTGACAAAGATGAATTTAGTTTGCCTGAGGTCAGATGCGAACGATGGGACGGCTTCGTCTTTATCAATATCGATGACGATGCCGAACCCCTGATGGATTTTCTTGGAGACATCACTAAACACTTTGAACGCTGGCCATTTGCGAACCGCTGGAAGGCAACGCACAGCGCCAAAATTGTCGACTCTAATTGGAAGCTCGCTCAGGAAGCTTTCATGGAGGCATTCCATGTGTTGGCAACACATCCACAAATGAGTATTGGGCTGCTCGGTGGCGATGGATCAAATACCGAGTACAACATTTACGACAAAGGCGATGCTAATTGGAGCCGGATGACCATGGCGCCGCCTATGCCTAATCCTAATTTGCCCTATGAGCTTACTGAGCAAGAGCTTATTGAAGAAATGTTCTTCCGAGGTGAAAGCGTTAGCGAAATGGGTGTGCAAAAAATGGAAGGCAGCGTTGATGACCTGCCGGATGGCATGACCACGCGTAAGCTTCTGGCAGATTCAGCTCGCAAGAACGAACCTAAAGGTTTTGTGGGCGGCGAACCGACCGACGTGGAGCTTACCTCTGCTATCCAGTACCACATATTTCCCAACATCTCGCCTTGGCCGGGTCCGATTTTTTACAGGCATCGTCCCTACGGTCGTGATCCCGATAAGTGCATTATGGAGATCATGATGATGGTGGCCTTGCCGGAAGGCGCCGAACGCCCGCCAGCGGCGAAGATTAAGTGGCTTGAGCCCGATGAGCAATTTGGCAGCATCTTTAATCAAGATGTAGAAAATGTTGCTCAGGTACAACGTGGCTTGAAAGCCGCCAAACCACCAGGAGGTTTGACCCTGGGAAATTATCAGGACATCAAAGTCCGCTGGCACCACCGTTTACTTGAAAAATGGGTGAATCGCGAAATCTGAGGGGTTCGCCTAGTTATTGGTAACAATCTATCCCTACGATAGGAACCGGACAAGCCACGCAACCACATCGCTCCATGGGCAATGTGGTTGCTGGAGATGCTTCGTGAAGGCCGAGGAAGATGCCTCGGTTTAAGTCCATAGGACTACGCAGATCATTAGGCCACCGATGTGGTGTGCGGAACAAAAAAGCCAACGGCCATAACCATCCTGTAGTTTTCGCCGGGAAGGGACCCAAACAAGTCATAAATCAGCATACCCAAAATAGATGAGTGTCAATTTGTGCGCTATTATGTGTTCTCTTCTATCCTACGCCAACAGAGAAATACATCATGGACATCTTAGTAAACCTGCTCTCCAACCCTATCGTCTGGATAGCTATTGTCATTTTCTACACCCTAAAGAAGGGTATATACTTTGTGCCGCAGAACCGAGGCTATGTGATCTACACCTTCGGCAAATACGACCAGACTTTAGCCGCGGGTCTGAACTTCATCATTCCCTTCGTGCAGAGGGTGGCCGCAGATCGCAACCTGAAAGAGCAGTCGCTGGACATTTCCTCGCAGTCAGCCATCACTAAGGATAATATCTCACTCGCCATCGACGGTATCTTGTTCATGAAGGTAACCGATGCCGGCGCAGCAACCAACAACGTTACTGATTACAAGATGGCAGTCATCCAACTCGCTATGACCACCATGCGTAATGCCATTGGTTCCATGGAGTTAGATGAGTGTTTCCAAAGCCGGGACGTAATCAACGCCACCATCCTATCGGCCATGACCGAAGCTACACAGCCTTGGGGCGTGATGGTCACCCGTTACGAAATCAAGGATATATCGCCGCCCCAATCTATCCGCGAAGACATGGAAAAACAAATGACTGCAGAGCGCGAGAAGCGTTCGGTCATTCTGACAGCAGAAGGCGTTAAATCTGCAGCGATTACGGAAGCCGAAGGTCTGAAAGCTGCTCGGGTTCTCGATGCTGAGGCAGCCAAATCGGAACAGGTATTAGCCGCAGAAGCCAACAAAGAACAGCAAATACTCGAAGCCACAGGTAAAGCCGAGGCAATCCGGCTAGTCGCGAATGCTGAGGCCGCCGCTTTGACGACCGTCGGAGACGCTGCTAACACGGATTCGGGTGAAGCCGCGGTCTTGCTGACCCTTGCGCAGGACGCCATCGGCGCTCATCGCCAGATCGCCGCTGAGAGCACGATTGTACTTACCGACGGTAAAACTAGCGATAACATCGCCAATACAGTGGCCCAGGCTATTGCCGTATCAAGTTCATTGAAGTTGTCGAGCGCTGACTCGGGGATCTAAGCAATGGAAATTTTTGAGCTCATCAACGCTAATCATGATCGGTTTTTTTATGTTTTAGCCGGCACCAGTTTTATTTTGGAGTTGAGCCTGCTGGGGTTAAGCGGGCCACTACTTTTTTTTGCGATTGCCAGCCTGGTCACTGCTCTTTTAATCAGCGTTGGACTAATTTCAGGTTGGGAGGTAGAAACTTTAGTCGTGGGTGTATTGACAGTCCTGATTGCCTTAGTCCTTTGGAAACCGCTGAAAAAATTTCAGAATTCAGGTGGCGGCGCGGACACCAGCAGCGACATGATTGGTCGCGTCGTCAATGTGAGCAAGGACATTACAGCGGAGGAAGGCGCCATCCGTTATTCCGGAATCGATTGGCAGGCTCGCCTTGACGCCAGTGCTAATGAAGCATTTCTCGCTGAAGGAGAACAATGCATTATTGCCTCAGTAAATGGCAATATCATGCTTGTTAAAGAGACGTCACCCTAGGGGGATTGTGCTTAGCCATTCTGGCGATATGCACGCCTTCCTATCCAATTTTGTCGACGATAATCAGAACTTTGGCAACCTAACCACGTAAGTTTTTTTAACAGAGCAGAAATTAAACCAAACCGGCATATACGGTTCGCCTATTTAGCTCTACGCGCCGCAAGTTCAAGTTGTATTTCCGCAATTCGAGTCCTGTCCAATCGATAACCAATATAAAAGGCCAGGATCGCCAGTCCTATAATTGACGTTGCCGGCCCCGCTATGATGCCTAGATTGAACAGAACCTCTGCAGACACTTCGCCCGGTGCCGCGCCTCTTGGGAACTCAATCAAATCAAGACCGATTCCGCCCAGTATGGTCGCGAACGCACCACCGGCCTTGAAGGCAAACGACCTTGCGGAAAAAATAATCCCTTCCTGTCTTTCGCCGGTCAGCAGTTCCTGCTCGTCAGAAATGTCCGCGAACATTGAATTGAGTGTAATCATGATTGCTGGACCAGCAAGGCCACTGGTAAAGATAAATGCCAACAGCATCGCTAAAAGCTCTATGCTACCATTCTCTGGGAGCCAATCCGTAAACAGTCGCACGCAAATCATCATGTTGTTGCACACAATTATGACAACTGACAAGCCTATTAACGTTCTACGTTTATCAAGGTACTTCGTGAGAATTGGTGCGAGCAAAACTGAAAAGGGTAACGCGCACAATACTGTCGGACCGATCCAGCGCATGTTTTCAGTCTCCATACCCCAGAAATGAACGTACATGTACACCATGAACGTACCCTCTATTCCTAATAGGATTACAGCGCAGAAAAGCCCCCCTACCAGCATCCTGTATGAGTGGTTCTTAAAGGCGGTTGTGACCTCGCGGAACAGCCTCCGTGGATTAAGCCGCTCGGCCGTTTTGAAGTTGGCAGGTGGAAGGTGTGGGATTTCCCTTAGAGTACCGGCAATGCAGAGACTGATAGAAACGAAAATCCCGATCGCGGCCGCGATGGAAAATGGTCCGTAACCATTAGTATTGAGCAATCCATGCGAAAATTCTTCGGTAGTAGGAAAAAATAATGTCAGCATCAGAAACCCAAAACCGGCAGACCCTACAGTACCAAAGAACTGGCTGAAACTGTAAACCCGAGTCCGATCGAGGTAGTCCTGCGCCATCTCTGCACCCAAGGCAAGATGCGGTATATGGTAAAGCGTCAAAAATAATCTTGCCGAAACGGCAAAGGTAATCAGCCAGCCGAAATAGAACATCTCCGACATGCCTGTTGGTGGGTTGAACAGCGCGATGATAGAAATACCAAGTGGCAGCGCCGCACCCATCATCATCGGGTGACGTCTGCCCCATCGAGTCTCTAGCCGATCTGAAATGGAACCAGCTAGCGGGTCTGTAATCGCATCACAAAACAGAGCGATGCCCAACGCAATACCCGTCAGGGTGCCCGACACCTGTAATATTTGATTGAAATAGAATAATAGAAATGTTGAAAACGCGCCAAGGGTAATACCTTCGGCAAGCTGTCCGACACCAAAACCGAGTTTCGAAGATAAAGGTAAAATGCGTGTCATAAAGACTCTGCCTACTTTTTTTCAGTATCAATCCAATACGTCAAATGTGCAACAGACGCATAATCCATCCGAACGATCTCTGATTATTGCTAATCTCATAATAGGCCCAACCCTTTCTTTAAAGCACCCAACACCTGAATTGTATATCCGTGATTAAGCTAGAACGTACAAGAAGTGTGGTATTTTGGGGCGCGTCAGGTTTCGCGGCAATGACTGGACAAACCTGGCCTGGAGTCGCTGGAAGCTAAACGCTTTCCAGCACGAGAAAGATACGAGCAATATTTGCGTGAGAAGGTAAACAAAATATTTTACTGGAGTCGTAGCGCATTGTTGATAGGCTGAATCAGCTTTAGGAAAGCTAAACCAAAATAGATGAATTGAACTATTCTATTCTTGAGTATGCTAGATTTTCTTCATACTGAAATTTTTTGCGCTGTGCTAGCACTCGTGTGCCAAGTTCATTCTGACCCGGCATTACGTTAACGGCGAATCTAAACAATGACCAAATTAGTCAACAACATCAAAAGACGGAAGCGCAAAGATGCAATCTGATGCCTATAAGCCCCTCAAGTTAGGTTTAGCCGCCAGCTTTGCATTTTTTGTGGGTTATGTTCTATTTGGATGGCAAGGTTGGGGCGCACCGGCCGCTGTAGAGCAAGCAGTAGGTGAGGTTTCCAGGTGGTGTGAGCGTGTTCAACCCGGATTATTTCATGAACCAGTGAATGCGCTCAGTAATCTTGGCTTTATGATCGCAGGTCTTTGGATGCTTTGGCTGTTGGGAAGGGATGTCGAGGCTGGACGAACCGGGATCATGTTTGGTCACAGCCCTATTGCGTTACTCTATTCGGGCGCAGCTATTTGGCTGGGTCCCGGATCGCTACTGATGCATGGTACCCACACGGCGTGGGGTGGTTGGGCCGATAACCTGAGCATGGTGATGTACATTCTGATCCCCTGGATGATTAATGTTTCAGCCATGGGACGCTGGCCGCCTCGACAGGTGTTAGGAGTCTATGCCGCTTTGGTGCTGGTTTATGGCATTGGTCGCGCAGTGAATGGCTGGGGTTTAGGGATCAATCTCGACTTCTTTGGCCTGTCGATCGCCTTTTGGGTGATCAGTGAGGTTTTGTACCGGTTCTGGTCTCAGTGGCTGCGAGTTCTCTCGGGATTCGTGGGCTTTATCGTTGCTGGGATCTTTGGCATTACCCCTTTCGAGATGTTGGCAGAACCTACACGTTTCTGGTGGGTCTTACTGTTTTGGCTGCCAGGTCTCCTTGCCTCCGGTCCTGCTCCGACGCGACGCACCTATCTACCTTGGTTCGCTTTGGGTGTGGCCAGCTATTTGAGCGCATTTACGATTTGGCAGACGGGCAAGGTAGGACACCCTTTATGTGATCCGGATACACTTCTGCAGGCACACGGTATTTGGCATCTACTATCCGCAGCATCCACTGCCTGTTTTTTCCTTTTCTTGCGGACTGAGCGACAAGTGCACACCACTTAATAGAACGCTTTAACTAACGAGGCCAAGGTCTCTGGCATTTTTGGTCGATGCATGTTCTGACAATTCGAGCAGGAGCGCGCGGTGTAACCCTGTCCCATAGTCGTTAAAAACCCCATATGGCCACAGAATCGGCCTGTCGTTACCACCAAACCAGGTTTGCATACCGGTCAGTGATCGTACCACTTCTTCATGACCTGGCTGATACTCCCAGGGGACCCTGATCGCCCTGGCTGTTTCGGATCGGAAAACAATCTCGCGGCTTTTAGTTTTATGATGTCCCCTAACAAATCGTCGCTAAGAGACCTGTCAACTTGCAAACCCTGAAACTGGATCACACCGCGCTGTCTGCAATCTATTCGCCGGCTGGTAATGCCAGCGCCCTGCTCGTATTAGCTCATGGCGCCGGCGCGAATTTTGAGCACGACCATATGAGCGCACTGTCGTCGGCTCTGAATAATGTGGGTATCAGCACACTGCGGTTCAATTTCCCTTTTATGGAGGAAGGTAAGCGGCGAGTAGACAACCCTGATGTATGTATCAACACCATCGCCTGCGCAGTTGCAACGGCGAATCGGCTCTGTCCGAAGGTGAGACTGTTTATTGGCGGGCATTCATTTGGTGGGCGGATGTCTACCCACTATGCAGTCGAGCAACCCACCAGCGCGGTCGGTATTATTCTGTTTTCTTTTCCACTTCACCCCAGCAAGAAGCCAGCGATAAAGAGAGCGGCTCACCTGGGCGCGATTAATGAACCAATGTTATTTCTGTCGGGTGATCGAGACACGCTGGCGGAAGCAAAGCTGCTACAGTCAGTCACGGGCCCACTAGGCAACGCACGATTGCATTGGCTGGAAACCGCAGATCACAGCTATAAAATTCTAAAGCGAACACGAAAGTCCGCAGAAAATGTTTATGCCGAGGCAGCCAGAGTTGCCTCGGCATGGATTGAAGAACTCTGACGAGGCGCCAGAAGAACTACTTCATGCTACTCAGGAATTCCAGAGTCCGATCATAAGCACCCTCTTCCACATTCATGATGGCAGCATTGAAATCCGTGACACCCGCATCCTCGAAGCGTTTTATTTCACCGCGCAGAGTATTTTCATCACCGATGATCGCGATATCCTGCGGGCCATCTACACCCTCACGGTCCAGCATTGCCCGGTAGCTGGGTAGCTGCCCGTACATCACAAGATTTTTCCCAATGGTTTCACGCGCCTGGTCTATATTGGTCGTCAGGACAATGGGGACGCCACCAACTACCGTTGCATCACTTCGTCCTAAACCAGGCACAATGTGCTTAGCCATGGTGTTGGGTCCGACCATCCAGGTATTCGTACCATCAGCCAGTTCACCCGCTATCTTTAACATGACAGGTCCAAGCGCCGCCACAACCACCGGCATTCGATCAGCACCCGGAACATCAAGGGCCAGCCCGTGAACACTGTATTGGTCACCATCATAATTCACTGTTTCGCCGCGGGTTAGCGGCATCAGTACTTCGAGATATTCACGCATGTGCTTTGCAGGCTTGTCGTAAGACATACCCAACATGTTTTCGATCACTACCTGGTGTGACAGCCCAATACCCAGCGTAAACCGGTTTTTAGAGGCTGCAGCCGTGGTCAATGCCTGCTGCGCAATGGCTGTAGGATGCCGGGGATAAGTCGGGGTTACGGCCGTGCCAAGCCCAATTCGATCCGTCTCTCTACCGACGATTGCCAGGGTAGATATCGCGTCAAAGCCAAAGATATTTGCCAGCCAGACATTATCAAGACCGGCCGCTTCGGCTCGCTTGGCGACATTAACGATGTCATCTAATGTATTGCTCGCGCCATCAGCGCCAATCATCGTTCCAATTCGCATTACAGTCTTCCTGATTAATAAAAGACGCTATCCTGAAGCATCGCTTGAACTATCTCAAGGTACCTGCATGCTGTTCACTGGACCTGTTCCGGAACCACCACTCAACCGATATCTATTACTTTTCCCGGGTTCATAATGTTCTTAGGATCAAAAGCTAACTTCACCTGGCGCATAAGATCCAGACTTGCACCATGTTCAAGCGCCATATAAGGCAACTTGCCGGAGCCTATGCCATGCTCACCGGTTGAGGTGCCGCCCATTTCGATGGCCCGCCTGACCAGTCTGTCATTAATGCCTTTGGCCGTGGCCATCTCATCCGGGTTATCGGTATCAACCAAAAGCAGCAGATGGAAGTTGCCGTCCCCCACATGCCCAACTATAGGCGCAATGACGCCGGTCTCCTCAACATCGGTCCTGGTTAGTTGTATACATTCGGTCAGTCTGGTGATGGGTACACAGACATCAGTCGGCCATCCACTACAACCAGGGCGAAGCGCCATCCCCGCATAATAGGCATCGTGTCTGGCTTGCCACAACTGGTTCTGTTCTTCCTGTTTGGTTGACCAGAGAAACTCACCGCCGCCGTACTCAGCGGTTATTTCTGCGACGCTCTCGCTTTGCTCAATAACCGAGGCTTCGGTACCGTGAAATTCAAAGAACAGCGTGGGCAATTCTGCGTAGGATAGTTTTGAATAAGCGTTCACAGCCCTTACCTGCACCTCATCAAGAAACTCAACCCGCGCAACCGGAATGCCCATCTGGATAATGCTGATGACTGAATCCACGGCGCCTTCCAGCGTTTTAAAAGCGCAAACGCCCGCCGAGTGCGCTTCAGGTAGCCCATAGACTTTGAGCTGGACCTCTGTAATCACCCCCAGGGTGCCTTCAGAACCGCAAAACAGACGCGTCAGATCGTAGCCCGAGGCTGATTTTCGCGCCCTGCCACCTGTCTGGACGATCTCACCGTTCGGCATAACAACAGTCAGACCAAGAATATTTTCCCGCATGGTGCCGTATCTGACCGCATTCGTACCCGATGCACCGGTCGCGGCCATTCCCCCTAACGTTGCATCTGCTCCAGGATCAACCGGGAAGAACAAACCATGCCGGGCAAGTTCCACGTTAAGTTGTTTTCGTGTCACGCCCGCCTGAACCCTGACATCAAGATCACCCGGGTTAATTTCAAGCACCTCATTCATCATTGAAAGATCAACGCACACCCCACCATGAAGCGCCGCAACATGTCCCTCAAGGGATGTGCCAACACCAAATGGAATAACCGGGGTATCCGAATCCGCGCATTGTTTTACGATACTCGCGACTTCGTCATTAGTTCCAGGAAAGACAACAAGGTCGGGCGGCGCCGATGCATGAAATGATTCATCGCGTCCATGACGTTCCAGAACATCTTTATTCTGGGTCGCCCTCTCGCCAAATTGTTCGTGCAATACCTGAATCGACTCATTCATTGTGCTTCACCTTCAGCGCCGGCAGCGAAAATTCTGGATGGCATGCCCATCGAGCCGAGTAATAATATCCGAGCAATTTCCGTAACCGTCATACTTACCTCTTTACGTCTAATAGTCAGGACTCGTTTTGTCCTGGTTATTTACGTGCTGTCTCAAAATTTATCGCCAGATCCAGAATGTTACGAATCTGATGATCCCGCGGGACACGTGCATGTCTGCCGATCAGTTGGCAGTCCATCCCAACACTCCTAGCACCTTTGTAGTCACGCTCGTAACTATCACCAATATAAATCGCCTGCTCGGCGTTCAACCCCAGTTTCTCTAGCGTATGTTCAAATATCAAGGGGTGAGGTTTCGCCCACCCCACCTCGACAGACAGAGTGACCACTTCAAACAGTCCCGTTAGCGCCATAGTATCCAATATAGCGTGGGCCATTGGCGGGTAATGGGTGTTTGAAATCAGCGCCAGACGATAATGCTTCGACAGACGTTTCAGCAGACCTGACGCCCCGGGGACAGGCGAAGCCAAGGCTGACCAGTCTTCCATGTATTGCCTGGCCAACTGTCCTTCCTCTGTCCGGGAGCTATCGAGCCTTAATTCGCCAACGACAAGATCACAGACTTCACTCAAGTGAAACTCGCTGTTATCTGGCGCTGTTGCCTGTTCCATTTTCAGGAAAGCGCTATCCCATACCTTGATATAGTCTACATAACCGATGACGCAGCCGAGTTCTGTCGCCTTTTTATAGCTACGGGAAAAGTCCTGTGAGGTACGCCCGACCTCATACTCGACCAGTGTTCCAAACAGGTCGAATATCAGGCATTCAGGCATTTTCTAACCAACTAGAGCCCGGGAACCGGAAACTTTTTGCAGAAGGTTTCGACGGCACCCTGGATTTCGCCGATGACGGCTTCGTCTTCAGGAGATCGCAGGCAACGATCAATCCACTCACCTAGCTGCTTCATGTCCGCTTCGCCCATACCTCGAGCGGTCGCGGCGGGGGTACCGATCCTGATCCCGCTGGGTCGCAGGGGAGGCAGCGGATCATCAGGAATGATCTGTTTATTGGTTGTGATATTCACCTTATCGAGCGTTTCTTCAGCAACACGGCCATCAAGCCCGTAACTCTCCATCGTATCAACGACCATCATATGATTGTCTGTACCGCCGGTGACCAGACTTGCCTGCCGTTGCATCAGTTCATTCGCGAGGGTTTTACTGTTAACAAGCACCTGCTGCGCGTAATCCTTGAACTCCTGTGTCTGGGCGCGCTTAAGGGTCACGGCAATGCCAGCAACGGCATTCATATGCGGCCCACCCTGTAGCCCCGGGAAGACTGACTTGTCGATTTTGCTCGCAAATTTTTTCTTACAAAGCACCATCCCACCTCGTGGACCTCGCAGAGACTTATGCGTCGTCGTCGTCACTACGTCAAACCCGAAATCGAAGGGGTTAGCCATCGCCTCACCCGCAACCAACCCGCCAAAGTGAGACGCATCAGTCATTGTGATCGCACCAACCTCATCGGCGATTGCCTTGAATTTCGCGTAGTCGATATCGCGGGGATAAGAGGTATAACCGCAAAGCACCATCTTGGGTTTGTGCTCAAGCGCGTCTTTTCGAACCTGGTCGTAGTCAATCGAACCATCAACCGGGTTGGTGACATAACGAACAAAATTGAACAGCTTACCCATGTGCGAAACCGGAGCACCATGTGTCAAGTGCCCACCGTGGGATAAATCCATCGCCAGGATGGTATCTCCCGGTTCAAGCAAGCCAAGATAAACAGCCTGGTTCATTGCAGAACCTGACAATGGCTGCACATTGGCGTGCTCACATTTAAAAACTGCCTTTGCCCTGTCCCTGGCCAGCGTTTCAATCTGGTCGGTATATTCCTGGCCGCCGTAATAACGGCGCCCGGGATAACCTTCTGAATATTTGTTGGTGAACACACTGCCAAGCGTGGACAGCACTTCAGGGAAGGTATAGTTCTCTGAAGGGATGAGTTCGATGCCAGACTTCTGTCGCTGTTCTTCGCCTTTAAGGGCCGCGTATACGTCCGGGTCTTGTTGTTGCAGGATCTCTAAATTACTGGTCAATGGGCTGACTCCCGTATTTGGTGGTGGGCGCCCAGGCGAACGGCTTCAATCTTGAATCACACTTCCCGGTGGTTAGATCCACCTTAATTATCGCCAGTCATGTGAAGCCGGAAATTCTAACCGCTGACTCCCTTTATTGAAATGGTGCTTTGCGGAATTCTTCTCAATTGTGGATCAATCTGACTCATCATGATGCTACATTAGGGGTTCCTAATACGAACCAACAGACAAAAGACATTGACTGACCAATTACCAGACCACATGTTCAATCGACAGGACGACTCTGCGGATGAAGCCTTCTACTCAGCTCCACGGATGGTGAAGCATATTGATGACGCAACCATCCATGAAATCACACGGTTCTATCGGGAAACCCTGACCTCGGGGGATGAACTGCTGGACCTCATGTCATCATGGGTCAGCCACCTACCTGAGGAGCTCACCTACAGGAAAGTTACCGGACTAGGCATGAACCTTGAAGAATTGAATGCCAACGCTCGTCTGGATCAGGCTCTGGTCCATAACCTGAATAAAACGCCGACCATGCCTTTTCCTGACGCCAGTTTCAACGCAGTCATGATCGTTGTTTCAATCCAGTACCTGACTCGGCCTTTTGAAGTCTTCGAAGAGATTCAACGGGTTCTTAAGCCTGGCGGTAAATGTATCGTCGCCATGTCGCACCGCCTTTTCCCAACTAAAGCGATCTATGCGTTTCAGACTCTGGCGCCACAGGACAGGGTGCAGCTAGTGAAGGAATACATGCGCCGGGGCGGTCTGTCCGAGATCGAGTTTATTGACCGATCACCCGAGAAGGCAGACCCACTTTGGATTATCCAGGGGACTAATTCTTGATCTGGTCTTCACCGGTATGAAAAGGTCTTATCCTAACCAGTGACTGGCAGCATAGTGAAGCCACAATCGGATCCGTCATCCTCTAATAAAGGTACACAAATATGTGCCTGATAAACCAAACAGAGAACCTGGCACGCGAAGCACGCGAAGCTGCTCAGGAGCTGTTCTGCAAATCAGTTCAGAGACCGGTACCAGCGACAGTCACTTGAGCAATCCCATCCAGCGAGCACTGCGGGACATCTCCATTGCAACAAATCACCGGATCTTCTCAAAGACCAACCGGTAACACGATGTTGGGCGACTTTTAACCCAACGGTAATGACTCAACACGACGATATAAAGACTATACGCACCAGGATCTATAGATGATGACTGAACCAATACGAGCGTTACGACTGGGCGCTTTTGCATCGCCGGCATTCACAATAGCCGCCCTCGGCTTACCTATCTCCATATTTTTGCCACCGCTATATGCCGAGCTTGGCATCAGTCTGACGGTCATCGGCATGGTATTTATGTTGACTCGCGTTTTCGATGTCATCACAGATCCATTGTTCGGTTGGCTGGGAGATAAGTTAGAGACTCGCTGGGGACGCCGGCGACCGGCAATCATTGCCGCCGTACCGTTTCTGGGGGCAGGTGTCTATTTCGCTTTTTTCCCCGGCGAATCTGCTTCCCCGGTGACGTTGTTTCTATCTATGCTATTGCTTTACGCTGGATGGACTGCGTTCACGATTTCCCACACTGCCTGGGCAAGTGAGTTGTCAGAAAATTATGACGAACGTTCACGCATCATGGGCATGCTGCAGGTCTTTGGGTTACTTGGCACCTTGCTGGTCGCGCTACTTCCCACAATTTTGGATTTCACGACGCCTGGCGCGACAATGGGTCAAAGAACTGGTTTAACCGGCGCGCTGGTTCTAATCAGTTTACCTTTGCTTGCACTGATAGCGGTATCGTCCGTAGGCGAACGCAAACGAGTTCAGCAAAATGTGCCTATCGCCTGGCGTCAGGCACTGAGCTCCATCGTTAAAAACCATACACTAAGACGGTTGCTGCTCGCCGACCTGCTCATGGGATTTCAGAGCGGTATCAACGGCACAGTCCATTTCTTCTTTATCGCTGTCGTTTTACAAATGCCTGACTACGCCAGCTTTTATCTGGTGGCATTGTTTGCGACAGGATTATTATCAGCACCCCTATTTGTAAAACTAAGTTATCGTCTCGGTAAGCATCGTACACTCTGCGTTGGCACGCTCATTTCCAGTATCGGCACCTGTGCGTTATTTTTCCTACCTGCAGGTGGATTCTGGCTGACATTCGGCGCCTACCTGTTTATCGGCTTGAATTTCGGCGCGCGAGACCTCTTGATGCGATCCATCATGTCGGATGTTATTGATGAAGATACGGTGAATACGGGAAGAGAGCGCAGCGCTTTATATTTTTCGATGTTAACGCTCACCGCCAAATTGGGCGCGGCCCTGGCAATCGGCACGATCCTGCCGGTGCTTGATTGGGTAGGTTTTGACCCTCGGGGCGAGAACACGCAAGCCACTCTGGATGGTGTGAGATTCGTCGTCGCTGCGACACCTACACTAGTGCTGTTTGCTGTCGCCGCAATCATGTGGAATTTTCCCCTCGACCGAGATAGGCAAAGTTCCTACAGAATTGAGTTGGATCGCCGCAAGGCTACAAACACAGACATTTCTTAAATAGGTTAAAAAGGCAGGTCGGTTAGATCCACGTTTCCGCCGGTTAATAGTAATCCCACCCTTTTACCCTCAAACAGGCCCGGATTACGCAGGACAACCGCAAGCGTCACCGCGGAAGAAGGCTCAATAATGAGCTTCATCCGGGTCCAGACCAACGACATTGCCTCGATAGTCTCCTGATCACTCACCAGCAGCATGCTGTCTACTTTATCGCGAATAATCTCAAAGTTGCGTGTACCAAGGGTTGTCAAAAGGCCGTCACAGATAGTCTTGGGTGTATGGCGTAGAACCAATTCACCGGTATCCACAGAGCGACAAGCGTCGTCAGCGCCTTCCGGCTCTGCTCCAATAATTTTTATTTGTTCGTGCTCAGCGACAAGGCAGCACCCCGCGAGCAAACCCCCGCCGCCAACGGGAACGATGACAATATCGAGGCCCTGAACCTGCTGGACTAGCTCCAGCATTGCAGTGCCCTGCCCTGCGATGATTTCTTCCTGATCATAGGGGTGAACAAATGTGGCACCGGTTTCCTTGAGTACGACTTCAAGTTTGGCTTCTCTGTCTTCAAGGGTCGGTTCGCAGAGAATGACCTGGCCACCATACGACAGGATCGCATCCTGTTTTACTTGCTTGGCATTGTCTGGAACCACGATATAGGCGGTGGTATTTTTCAGGCCAGCAGCTCTGGCAAGTGCTGCGCCGTGGTTTCCTGAAGAATGGGTTGCAACACCTTTTGCCAGTGCTGGCGCGCCAAGTGACATGATTGCATTAACGGCACCCCGGCTTTTAAATGCGCCGGCTTTTTGTAGATTTTCACATTTAAAAAACAGTGAGCAACCAGCGATGATATCCAGCTTTTCACTGGTAATGACTGGAGTGTGGTTGATGAATGGCCCAATGCGTTCTGCGGCTGTCTGAACGCTCTCATAATCCGGATTCATGCGTCGCCCGATTGAACCATCTTCGCCCAGGTATCCCGTAGGCCAACGACCCGATTAAAAACGAGTGCGTCCGGTGTTGAATGCTTACTATCGACACAAAAGTAACCTTCACGTTCAAACTGGAACCTTTCGTCAGACGATGCCTGTTTCAATCCAGGCTCAACGAAGCCCTGGTGAACCTTAAGCGACTCATCATTCAGCAACTCGTGATAGTCCCGCTCATCAGCATCGGGGAAATCAACAGTAAAGAGTGGTTCGTATACCCGTATCTCAGCGGGCAACCCTTCAGTTGCAGAGACCCAATGAATAACACCACGCACCTTACGACCTTCCGGGTTTTTCCCCAGGGTATCCGGATCATAGCTCGCGCGAATCTCTACGATATCACCAGCGTCATCCTTAATGACCTGTTCAGCCTTAATCACGAACCCGTATCGAAGTCTTACTTCATTTCCCAGCACCAGGCGCTTGTACTTCCTGTTAGCTTCTTCCCGGAAATCCTCCCGGTCTATATAAAGCTCCCGGGTAAAATTCATCAAGCGTGTACCCATGGTTTCATCTTTAGGGTGATTCGGTAACTCAAGGCTCACACCCCCACTCGCACTGTCCCCTTCCGGGAAATTCTCAATGACCACCTTCAGCGGGTTCAACACACCCATCACCCGCGGCGCCGAGGTGTCGAGTTCCTCACGGATACAGCTCTGCAAAAGCGCCAGTTCAACATTGTTATCGCTCTTTGTAACGCCTATGCGGCGACAGAAATCCCTGATAGAGGCAGAGGTATAGCCGCGGCGACGCAGCCCTGACAAGGTTGGTAAACGCGGATCATCCCAGCTATCTACCATATTTTCCTCGACCAGTTGTCGAATCTTGCGTTTACTCATTACCGTGAACTGCAGGTTCAATCGGGAGAATTCGATCTGTTGTGGGTGGCAGTTCATTGCCAGCTCATCCAGCACCCAGTCGTAAAGCGGGCGATGATCTTCGAAGCTCAGATCACACAGTGAATGTGTAACCCCCTCCAGGGAGTCCGATACACAATGGGTGTAGTCGTACATCGGGTAGATACACCATTCATTACCCGTCTGGTGATGCTCAATATGCCTGATGCGATAAATCGCCGGGTCTCGCATATTGATGTTTGGCGAGCTCATATCAATCTTAAGACGAAGAATGTGTTCGCCATCGGCAAACTCACCTGCGCGCATTCTTCGAAACAGATCCAGGTTTTCATCAATCGTTCTGGCTCGAAAGGGACTGTCTTTTCCGGGGCGGGTTAACGTGCCACGATATTCCCTTAGCTCATCTGCTGACAGGGAATCAACGTATGCCTTGCCTTTTTTTATCAACTGTTCAGCGAACTGATACAACTGCTCGAAGTAGTCGGAAGCAAATCGCTCTTCCTTCCAGTTAAAACCCAGCCATTCAATGTCGCGCTTGATCGCATTAATATACTCAACGCTTTCCTTCAACGGGTTTGTATCGTCAAAACGAAGATTCGTTGCCCCTGTAAACTCCTCGGCCATGCCAAAACTCAGACATATCGCCTTTGCGTGACCTATATGGAGATAGCCATTGGGTTCAGGAGGAAACCGGGTGATGACCTGACCGGCATTTTTCCCATCCGCCACATCTTTCTCGATGATGTTTCGAATGAAGTTACTTGGATACTGTTCTTCGGTATTGCTCATTTTAGTATTACTCATTTCGGTACTGCTTGTTTCGGTACTGGTCACAGAGTTTCATATCAACCATCTAACAACTATCTAACAGCTATCTAACAACTAAAGAAAAACGGCACCGGCACAGGTGGCGATGACCATCACAAAGAGTAGCCATTTTAACGTGTTTTGACTGACGTTAATGGCAAATCGAACACTCGCCATTGCACCGGCAATACTGCCAACGGCCAATATCAAACCGGGGATCCACCAGACCTGGCCTCGCATCGCAAAAACAACCAGCGCGACACCTGAAAAGACCGCTGTGCACACTGTCTTGAGCGCGTTCGTCCTGATCAGATCATAACGAAGGCCACCAGCGAGGGCAGCGATAAGAATGAACCCAACACCGGCCTGGACAAATCCACCGTAAACACCCGCCAGAAACAGTCCAAGACCAGCAACAGGTCTATCCACCAGCTTGTAGGGTTCGGTTCCGGCGACAGGAATGACGGCTTGCGGCCTAATCACCATCACCAAAGCCATGGTGATCATCGAACCCAATAGTACGGGTTTAAGCACCCAGACGGGCAGGAAGGAAGCCAGCAGCGAGCCTGCCAGCGCGCCGACGACCGTTGGAACCAAAACCGGCAAAATCGTAGATTTATCCAGCTTGTCTTGATCGCTAAAACCTTTTGCGCCGGTCACCGACTGCATTAACACGCCGACCCGATTCGTGGCATTGGCAACATCGGCCGGCATACCCAACATCATCAACGCAGGCAAGGTCAGCATGGAGCCGCCCCCCGCCAGGGTATTGATGAAACCAGAAACCAGCCCGGTGACCAACAACAGGCAGATCATTAAAGTTGAAAGTTCGTATTCGACCAATCTAACGCCCGATCCGCCCGAAAACCTCACCTTATCAACCCTCTGTAACGTAGACAAGGCCTACTTCTTAGCGTTTTGCTTATTCTTCCTGACTACGCCAGAAAAACACCTGTGATTGCTGTATTCATTTTGCGTCTGGCCTAATTCGTCTGAACACCAGTGCAGAGATAGGGTTAACCAGAAACCCCTTACAAGGCTTCTAAGGGGCCTCATATCATTCAGGACTGTAGCGGGTTTCGTCGTCTTTTATCTGTCCGGTATTAGCTCTAAACCATCGTCTAGCATCTTACAGGTCCCAAATTCTTGATACCCTTCAGTGTCGTCACTCAAGCAGGTATATGATGTATGCGTTGCGTATAAAGTCCCTAAATCAATAGCAATTAGTGATGCGATGAGATTATCAGAACCGTTCAGAACCGTTTAGAACCAATCAAGATGCTTTCAAGATACTTTTGCAATCCGGGATAAATGCGGTTTAAACCTCCTATCCTCAACGAAAAATGTCGGAGACATTTTTGGGGCGAGAGAAACAGTTTATGGTTGCACGACAGAAGTTAGTCAAACCCTAGTGGGGACTGCTGCTTTATTTGACCCTATATTTAAAGCTGAGATTAAAGTTACCGCTCATCTATGAGTTAGTGACTTATAATAATTAGGTTCGGAGTAAAATTTACAATTTTATTACATGGCTTGGAGCGAAAGGCTAAAGGCTTCATAACCGGAAGTTTACAGATACTCGCTGTTGATACTTGAACTTCTTCGGAACGGTTGTATAACCGGACGTTTATTCGTTGAAATCAGCGGTTTGATTGGCCTCACGGATCGATTCCGGCACCGCTGACGCTGACCTTCTCCTTTTTAGCATGATGGCGATAGCACCCATATGGCCCATAATAATATCCGCCTGCTCCTGGGTTAATCCGTGGTGTGCAACACCCATCATTTTCTCTCGCTCTGCAACTAACCCAGCCAGGTATTTTTCGTTGCACTTCGTGTGTTTTTTCATCGCCTTTTGAAAACTTCTGTCGTGAAACACTAGGCGGTTCGGTTTGACTCTGAATTCGCATTCATTTTTCGGTATCTGCCAATCAAGCGCCGCTTGAACCTCAGGATGCACATCCTGCCCAAGGACGCACACCGGTAAGAACAATAGACTGAGTAATGGCAATATTCGGCGCATTTTGGTCTCCACTATGATCAACCCCTGTAGCATTACAAATGCTACTAAATTTTACATTGAGGATAGGTGTTAGCGCCACTTTTTTCAAAGAATAGTCAAATACGGTAATTACGATGTTCAATCAAATTTAAGCCAGTATGACGCCCTAATCCTTAGGATGGTCAACGCTGCAGAGGGCTTTGAGGGCTTCAAAGTAGAGAAAACAGTGGACAATTTTCAGCCCTTGACAGTGAACTGGCTGCTTGGAACACTAGCAAATCCGTTAGGTAACAAAACAAATGCGGCCTAAAGCAGGTGCTGAGCTTCACGCTACCCGCCACTTCATTTTATTTTATTTTATTCTTAATATTCAACCACTTATAATGTAAAATGATTTTAATTTCTCGCCATTATCCGCATTGGTACCATGGTGGCTGACGCCGAATACCATAACGTACACAGGCGACGAC
>Ga0209091_10001457_pt1 | contig 20713 bp, 20 predicted proteins | sample ArcticOcean_MG_C_6_FD_187438 | JGI IMG/M metagenome (GOLD analysis project Ga0209091, IMG submission 187438) | Marine microbial communities from western Arctic Ocean - ArcticOcean_MG_CB8_128 (SPAdes) (version 2) | ecosystem: Environmental > Aquatic > Marine > Oceanic | place: Arctic Ocean...
TGTAGCTATATCATGTGGGTGAACACTCTTTATAGTGAAAGATAGAACGGCACCCTTATTTTTTGGATTTCCAATTAATTCAACTGAATTATTTTTTCTTAAAATTTCTTGACCATATTCAATTAATTCTTTTTCATGTTTAACTATATTTTCTATTCCTATTTTTTCTAAAAATTTTATAGATTGATCGAAAGCTATTACTTGAGCTGTAGCCATTGTTCCAGCTTCGTATTTATTGGGAAGATCTCCATATGAAATACTATCTCTCTTAACTTCTTTAATCATTCCACCTCCACCTTGGTAGGGGGGTAATTCTTCTAACCATTTCTTTTTAGCATAAAGTATTCCTAATCCAGTGGGACCGTACATTTTGTGGCAAGATATTGCATAAAAATCACAATCCAAATCTTGCATATCCAATTTTAAATGTGGTGCACTTTGGCAACCATCAACTAAAACAGCTATATCTTTTGAATGAGCAAGTTCTATTATTTCTTTAATTGGTAAAATCGCTCCAGTAACATTGGATAAATGAGTAATTGCAATCAATTTAGTTTTTGGTGTAATTTTTTTTTCAATACTTTCAATAGTAATCTCACCCTCATCATTGATTTCAGCAAATTCAATTTTAATTCCTTTGGATTTTCTTAAAAAATGCCACGGTACATAATTTGAGTGATGTTCTAATTCTGTTATAAGGATTTCATCGCCTTCTTTTAAATATTTTTGACCAAATGTATTAGCAACAAGATTTATTGCTTCAGTTGCCCCTTTTGTAAAAACAATTTCATTTTTATCTTTTGCATTGATATATTTTTGTACAGAAGATCTCGTAGTTTCATAAAGGTTAGTTGCAGCCACGGCTAAATAGTGAACACTTCTTCCGACATTTGAGAATTCCTTAGCATAAAAATCATTTAACCTGTCTATAACGGATTGGGGCTTTTGCGATGAGTTGGCACTATCTAAATACACAAGGTCATTATTATGAATTTTATTGTCAAAAATTGGAAATTCTTTTTTTATATTTTCTATACTCATTCTTTAATTCCCATTATATTTTTAATAAAATTTTTAATTTCAATATCTGTAATTTTTTCAACCACATCTAATAAAAATCCATTAATTAGAAGTTCTCTTGATTGTTTGTGACTCAAACCTCTGGACATTAAATAAAATATAGAATCTTCATCTAAAGTACCAGATGTGGATCCATGAGAACACTTTACATCATCTGCATAAATTTCTAATTCAGGTTTTGCATCAAATTCAGTATTATCGCTTAACAACAAAGCTTTACTAAGTTGATAGCCGTCAGTTTTTTGAGCTTCAGGGTTAACAAAAATTTTACCTTGATACACACCTTTGGATGCGTCGTTTAAAACACATTTAATTAGTTGATAACTTTTAGTATTTTCCGCTAAATGATTAATATTCGTTTTTATTTCATGGTGCTTAGATTTATCTAAATTAATAATACCATTAATAAATGCAGAACTATGTTCACCGTTTAAATTACAATTTATTTCATTTTTAATAAATTTTGATCCTTTTGAAAAGACAAACGTTTCGGCAAGACTATTATTACCTAAATCAATATTATTAAAAAAATATTTAATATTTAAATTGTCTTTGGAATCAATTTTGTAATTTTTTAAGATAGCATCTTTATCAATTTTAAAATTTTGATGTATATTGAAAAAGTTATTAGCTGAATCGTCATTGGCTATATTAATAAGTTTTAATGAACTATTTTCTTCTAACGTAATATCTGTTCTTAGGTTTATAGTTTTAGAATCTAATTCTTTATTTGTAATATTGTAAATGATTAATGGTTTATTTAACGAATAATTTTGCTTAATAGTTATTTTTACATAATTTGCTAAAAGAGCATTATTTAATGAAACTAAAGTATTTGTTTGGTTATTATCTTTAGTTGAATTTAAGTTTTCTATTATTTCGATCTTATCTTTTTTTTCATAGCTAAAGTCAATTTTTGAAATAGAGTTATTTATAAATACAATCTTATTATGTTCAAAATTATTTATGTATATTGAGTCTTCTACATGAAAAGATTTTGAAAAATCATTAAAAAAAGTTAATTCTTTTATATTTGAGTTTATTATTTGATTTAAATCAGAAAATTTCCATTCTTCTTTTCTTCTATTGGGAAATCCACTTTTAATAAATTCATTAAGATTTTTTCTTCTAAATTTTATATTTTCATCAGAAAGTTTTAAGCCTTTAATAACTTTATCAAAATCTATTTTTAATTGTTCTTCCATTTAATTAAATTTTTCATATCCTTTTTTTTCTAATTCTTGAGCTAATTCGGATCCTCCAGATTTAACAATTTTTCCATTGATTAATACATGTACAAAATCAGGTTTGATGTAATCTAATATTCTTTGATAGTGAGTTATAATTAAGAAAGAGCTTTTTTTATTTCTTAGTGCATTAACTCCTTCTGACACAATTTTTAAAGCATCAATATCAAGGCCAGAATCGGTTTCATCTAAAATTGATAATTTTGGGTTTAAAATAGACATTTGCAAAATTTCATTCTTTTTTTTTTCACCGCCCGAAAATCCAACATTAAGTTGCCTACTTAAAATTTTTTCATCAAATTTTAAATCTAGCGCTTTTTGTTTAACTAGTTTTAAAAACTCTATTGCATCTAATTCTTTTTCTCCTCTTGATTTTTTAATTGCATTTAAAGAAGTTTTTAAAAATATATTTGTATTAACGCCTGGAATTTCCAAAGGATATTGGAAGGCTAGAAATATTCCTTTATGTGCTCTTTCTTCAACTTCTAAATTTAATAAATTTTTTTCTTCAAATGTAACTTTGCCACTTATTTCGTATCCTTTTTTTCCAGATAAAACATTTGATAGAGTGCTTTTTCCAGATCCGTTAGGGCCCATAATTGCATGAACCTCTCCAGCTTTAATTTCTAGATTCAATCCTTTTAAAATGTCTTTATTGTCTATACTCGCTTTAAGATCTTCAATTTTTAACATTTACCCTACACTTCCTTCCAAGCTAATTGCTACTAATTTTTGCGCTTCTACCGCAAACTCCATTGGAAGTTGCTGTAATACTTCTTTGCAAAAACCATTGACAATTAAACTTACTGCTTCTTCTTGGTTTAGGCCTCTTTGATTACAATAATATAGTTGTTCATCACTAATTTTCGAAGTTGTTGCCTCATGCTCAATATTGGATTGTAAATTTTTATTCTTAATATATGGAATTGTATGTGCTCCACACTTATTACCCATCAAAAGTGAGTCACATTGTGTAAAATTTCTAGCATTATCTGCTTTAGGAGAAATATCTACCAAACCTCTATACATCATGTCTGAAAAGCCAGCAGAAATTCCTTTAGAAATAATTTTACTCTTAGTATTTTTTCCTAAATGAATCATTTTTGTACCTGTGTCTGCTTTTTGATGATTGTTAGTGATAGCTATAGAATAGAATTCTCCAATAGAATTATCACCTTTTAAAATACAGCTAGGATATTTCCACGTTATAGCCGATCCCGTTTCAACTTGAGTCCAAGAAATTTTAGAATTTTTTCCTTTACACAATCCTCTTTTAGTTACAAAATTATAAATACCACCTTTTCCATCTTTATCTCCAGGGTACCAATTTTGTACCGTTGAATATTTAATTTCTGCATCGTCTAATGCAATTAATTCTACATTAGCTGCATGTAATTGATTTTCATCTCTCATAGGAGCAGTGCATCCCTCTAAATAACTTACATAGCTACCTTTATCAGCAATAATTAATGTTCTTTCAAATTGACCAGTTTCTGATGCATTAATTCTAAAATAAGTTGATAGTTCCATGGGGCATCTAGTGTTTTTCGGAATATAAACAAATGAACCGTCGGTAAACACCGCAGAGTTTAGTGTCGCAAAAAAATGATCTGTTATTGGTATAACTGATCCAAGGTATTTCTGTACAAGTTCAGGGTGTTTTTGAATGGCTTCAGACATTGAACAAAAAATAATTCCTTGTTTTGTTAATTCACCTTTAAAAGTTGTGGCAACAGATACTGAGTCAAACACCGCATCTACAGCTATACCATTAAGCCTTGCTTGTTCTTGCAGTGGTATTCCTAATTTTTTATAAGTTTCTAAAAGTTTTGGGTCTAGCTCATCAAGACTTTTAGGTTTATCGTCCATACTCTTTGGTGCAGAGTAATAATAAAGGTCTTGGTAATCAATTTTTGGATATTTAGGTTTTTGCCAATTCGGTTCTTTCAATTGTTTAAATCTTTCAAAAGCTTTTAATCTAAAATCAAGCATCCATTTAGGCTCCTTTTTTATTTTAGAAATAAATCTTATAACTTCCTCATTTAAACCTTTGGGTGCTCTAATACTTTCAATGTCGGTTGTAAAACCATATTTGTATTTCTTTAACTTTTCTATTTCTTTTGCTCTTATGTCTATATTAGATTCTGTTTTCATTATTACCCTTAATTAAATCACCAAGATTCTTTTTATTAAAAAAATCCTGAATATGCATTTCAAGTTCATCCCATAAATTATGAGTTATACATTTTGAAGTTTTACCATTACAGCTTTTCTTAGATTCTTTTTTACATTGAACAGTTTTTATCTCTTCGTTAACCGCTGAAAAAATAGTTGCTAATTTTATTTCATTAGGTGTTGATTTTAAAACATACCCCCCATTAACTCCTCTAACACTTCTGACGATACTATTTCTTTTTAACTTCGAAAAAATTTGTTCTAAATAAAGCAAAGAAATACCCTGTCTCATAGAAATATCTCTTAATGAAACAGGCCTACCATTATCAAATTGAGCTAGATCTGCTAAAGCCATAACTGCATATCTTCCTTTGGTGGTTAATTTCATAAAATCTCTTTGTTTCTTGGGTTTTATATATATACCTTACTAAATTAGTCAAGTTTAGATAAATAAAAAAAATGGCACTTTTTAACGCACATGTGATAGAGGTATTTTTTTTTAAAAAAGTTTTTTTAATAATTTGAGAACAATTATCAATCGCATATATGGACAATAAAATTGTTGAAATTTTCATACCCGGACCAGCTGGAAGGCTAGAGGCTAAGTATTATAAAAGTAGTAAAAATACATCACCTATAGCATTAGTATTACAACCACATCCTCAATACGGTGGAACAATGAATAATAAAGTTGTTACAGATGTTTTTAATGTTTTTATGAAAAATGATTTTTCTGTGTGTCGAATAAATTTTAGGGGTGTGGGAAAAAGTGATGGTGATTTTGACAATGGTCAAGGTGAACTTGCTGATGCTGCGGCTTCATTAGATTGGTTAGAGAGAGAAAATTTTGATAATTCACAATGTTGGGTTTCAGGTTTTTCTTTTGGTTCTTTGATTGCTATGCAATTATTAATGAGAAGACCTGAGATAAATAGATTTATTGTCATCTCACCCCAACCGAATGTATATGATTTTTCATTTTTGTCTCCATGTCCAACGTCTGGTCTTGTCATTAGTGGAAAAAAAGATGAATTAGTTCCCATAGAATATATTAATGAATTAAATAAAAAATTGAGTGCTCAAAAAGGTATTGATGTTGCTTTTCAAATAATACCAGAAGCTAATCATTTTTTTTCAAACATTGAAAATGTATTAACTAATAGCTTAAATAAATATATCAAAAAAGAAACATCTCTATTTTAATAATTTTTAATTATTACTCCTCCGGTACATGGCTTTATACATCCTGTGGTTCCTGGGAATGAAATTGGTAAACCTAAGTAAGATCTAATTGCAAGATAGCCAAACGCTTGGGACTCTATAAAGTCTCCTTTGATACCGTGTTGATCAATCAACTTTAGTTCTTTAATATTTAAATTATCTTTTAAAATATCTATTAAATATTTATTTTTTCTACCTCCTCCACAAACTAAACAGATAGCTTTAGATAAAGTATCAAGTCTAGGAGCATAATTTTTTAACATGAAATGTATTAAACCTTCTCCAATTAATCTTGCCGTAAAATGTGTTAGTGTTGCTGCACCATCTTCTAGAGACAGACCCCTTACAAATGAAATATCAAAATCTTTTATATCAAAAGATCTGAGTTTATCTTCTCCTTTATACAAAAAATTATCTATTGCTTGATTAAATATTAATTCATTTACTTTTCCTGATTTAGCTATCAAACCATCTTTGTCATATTTATATTTTGAATTTTTTCTAATCCATTCATCAATCAAACAATTTCCAGGGCCTATATCACTAGCAAACATTTTAAACTCCAGCTTTGAAGTAGAAAGTTCTGGTTCAAAATTTCGTGTTGATTTTTTAGTACTCGTTACATTCGATATTCCACCAATATTTAAAACTAATATTGGCCATTGAGTACCATACTCTTGTGTGGTTATAAGCTGGTGAAAAATAGGTGTTAAGGGTGCTCCCTGACCACCATTCTTTATATCTTTTTGTCTAAAATTATAGACAACAGTTTTCCTTGTTAATTGAGACAAAAGTTTTCCATCACCCAATTGAACAGAAAGTTTTTCATTAGCATTATGAAATATTGTTTGTCCATGAAAACCTATAATATCTAATTCACATTCAGGGTTTTCTTTAATCATAACATTGGCTATTTTTGCATGAAATAATGTAATTTTTTTTTCTATTGATTTAATTTCATCTGAATACTTATTAAGGTCTTTTGGATTGGTAATTTTATCTCTTAAATTTGTTAATTTTTGATAAAGATCTTGATCGTATTCAAAATATTGATTTATAGCAGGTGGAATATAATTTTTTCCATTGTCAGACCTAATAAATGAAGCATCTACCCCATCCATTGATGTACCACTCATTAATCCTAAAGCTGTATAAATTTTTCCCATTCTTATTTTTTTTTAATAAAATTTGTATATTGTATGACTATAAGCTTATGAATAAATTTTTAAAAGAATTTAAAGATAGAGGCTTCTTCTATCAATGTACTAACGAAGATGAATTATCTAAACTATTAGATAAAGAAAAAATCAATGGATATATAGGTTTTGATTGTACAGCTGAAAGCCTTCATGTTGGTAGCTTGCTTCAGATAATGTGTTTAAGACTTCTGCAAAAACATGGACATAGACCAATAGTATTATTAGGAGGTGGTACTACTAGAATTGGTGACCCCTCAGGTAAAGATAAGACAAGAACCATATTAAGTGAAAAAGAAATAGAAAAAAATATTAAAAATATAGAAAAAATATTAAAAAATTTTTTAGATATTAAAGATGCGAAGACTAAACCAATTTTTGTAAATAACTATTCTTGGCTTAAAGGATTAAACTATATTTCTTTTTTAAGAGATATTGGAAAACACTTTACCATAAATAAAATGTTAAGTTTTGATAGTGTTAAAACTAGATTGGAAAGAGAACAGTCATTAAGTTATATGGAATTTAATTATATGATTCTACAGGCCTATGATTTTTTAGAGTTATCTAAAAAAGAAAACTGTGTTCTTCAAATGGGTGGTTCTGATCAATGGGGAAATATTGTAAATGGAGTTGATCTAATAAAAAGACATTCAAATAAACAAGCTTATGGCTTAACAACTCCATTAATAACTTTGGCTTCTGGGGCTAAAATGGGAAAAACAGAATCAGGAGCAGTCTGGCTAGATAAGAAATTTTTATTACCCTATGATTACTGGCAATTTTGGAGAAACATCGATGATAGAGATGTCTTGAAATTTCTTAAAATTTTTACAGATTTAAGTCTTGAGGAAATTAAAAAAATTAAGAGCCAAGATATTAACGAGCAAAAAATTATTCTTGCTAATGAAACTACGTCAATGCTCTATGGAGAAAAAGAAGCCAAAGCAAATGAACAAACAGCAAAAAAAACATTTTCTGAAAATTCATTAGATTCTGGATTACCTTCAATTTTACTTAATAAAAAACAATTAAATAATAAAATTAATATTATTGACTTAATCATTTTATCTAAATTAGAAACCTCTAAAAGTGAAATTAGAAGGTTAATCAAAGGTAAGGGAATTAAAATAAATAACAATATAGTTAATGATGATAAATTATTTATAACTAAAGAATTATTTGAAGATAATTTTATTAAACTTTCTCTTGGTAAAAAAAGACACATAAAAGTAAATTTATCTTAATTTTTTTTTATCTTTTCTAAAGTTCTAGTTATAAACCTGGGTGTTAGTGTTTTAATAGGGTTTACTATAGTTTTTAAATTATTAGGAGGACCTTTAACTTTAAAACTAACACCAAAAACACCTTCCCCTGTTTTTTTGCCTACAAGAATTTTACCAATCAATGGAATTGATGCTATAGATCTATTAATCGTTGTTGCTGGTACCAATGTACCCCTTAAACTAATTAGTTTTTTAGTTTCAATATATCCTTCCATCAAAATTGAAATAGCTGGACCAATTGCATACATTTCATCTATGGTCATTAATCCTTTTTGATTGGAAAATTTCATTTCAAAATCTGTGAACCTTATGCCCTCACCAGTTAACAGGTCAGCAATTCCCTGCAATGATGCTAGTGTTAATAATTTAGCTAAAACTGGCACTTCCTGAACTTTAAAGTTATCAATTATCAATTTAGAATTTGTAATGTCATCTTTTTTAATAGAATAAAAATCTAAAACACCTTCTTCAAAACCTTTTATAAACTTATATCGTTTAATTAGTGGTTTGGGATAATCAGAAAAAAGTGTGGTAATTTTTTCATTATTTTTATTTGTATTAATTGTTAAATTTAATTTTTTTTGATTTGGAAAAGTAGAGTCTAAACTTAATTTGTTAATTTCATTATTTTCAAAAATAATATACCCAGTTATATTATTTACATATGTATCTTTATTTAAATAAGTTTTATTAATATCAAAATTAAAATTGGAATTAAGATTTTCGAAAATTGAAAAAGATTCTTTCTCGTTATCACTATCTAATATATCATCAATTAATTTAGTGGCATCAAAACTTTTCCCACTAATTTTATATTTTTTGTTATCTTTTTTTAAAGAGATTTCATTTTTTAGTTTATTATTATTGATAAAATTTATATCTAATTTATCAATATTTTCTATCTTAAATTTACTATTTAAATTTAAACCCTCAATCATAAAATTATTTTTATTATCATCTATTAAAGAAATTGTATCAAATTTAATTTTCTTATTCTTTTTATAAGAACCTTTAAAGTAGAGAGCTGAATTTAAATCTTCTTTTTTTTTATAGTTTAAAAAATCTAATAAAATTAAATTATTATTAAAATTAACAGTTGTCTTAAAATTGTAATTGTCATTTATTTTATTTATTTCATAGTTTAAATAATCAATCTTATTTTGTATAAATATTCCTCCTTTACCTTTGATGTCAAATTTATTTTTTTTATAATTAATCAAAATTTTATGATTTTCTAATTTAACTGTATCTTTAAAATTTGGTAAATACTTTTTTATGTTTAGAAATTTTTTTTTATAAAGAAGGTTGTCTAAATCAATTTTTGATTCTAAATTAAAATTACTAACCTTGAGTTTTTTATTAAGAGTAAAAGTAAAGTTATTATCTGAACTAAAGCTAATACTTTTTATGCCATGATCTTTAAAACTATTTTCTAGCAATTTCATCAGTACTGTAATATTTTTATCATCTTTTTTGCTTAATAATTTTCCATTAACTAAGAATTGGTTATTTTTTTCTTTAACTTTTATTGATGGAGATAATAATTTTACTTGATTAAAAACAACTTCTATATTTTCAAATGAATATTCTTTGTCTTTAATATTAAAAATAAAATTCAGATTATTAACAGAATACTTGTTTGAAATATTTAATTTTCCTTTTTTTATAAAGCCTTTAATTTCATAATCTTTTTTAATTTTACCATCACTGTCAAAATTTAAATTTATATCTCCAACCAAATACCCCTCTTTGATAATTTTATTTAATAGAAATAATTCTGCTGAATTCTTAAAAGATCTCGTTAATTGAACAAGGTCATTTAGATTGATTTCTTTAGTAGATATTTGTAAATCATCAATTGAAAAATCTTTATTAATAAAAGATTTTAGGGATATATTTGTTTTTATATGTTCTAGTTTTAATCTACTATTTTTAAATAATATTTCAGGCTCTAGTGTTTGGACGTTTAAAGATAAATTGGTTAGATTTAGTAAAAGTTTAACACTTTTTAATTCTAAATTTGCATTTGTGTTAAACTTTAAAATTTCAGATTCAATCTTATTATTAAGTTTTGAAGTGTTGACGCCAAAATAGCTTAGATATGCAATAATTATAATAATTATAATAATTAATAACGATATAAATTTAATTAATTTTTTAATCATTTAATCATTTAATTTTATATAGAGAATTTTCTAAAAATTCATCTATTTCACCATCTAGTATTTTATCTGGATTTGAACTTTCAAAGTTTGTTCTATTGTCTTTAACTAATCTATATGGGTGAAGAACATAAGATCTTATTTGATGTCCCCAGCCAATTTCTGATTTTGAAGATTCCATATTTTGATTTTCTTGCTCTCGTTTTTTTAATTGAAAATCATAAAGTCTTGCTTTGAGCATATTCATGCACGTCTCTTTATTTTTATGTTGAGATCTTTCATTTTGGCATTGTACAACAATTTTTGTTGGTAAATGAGTAATCCTTACAGCACTATCTGTTGTATTAACGTGTTGTCCACCGGCTCCACTTGACCTATAGGTATCAATTCTAAGATCTTTTTCGATAATCTCTATATTAATATTTTCATCCACCATTGGGTAAACCCAGACACTTGCAAAACTTGTGTGCCTTCTTGCGCCAGAATCAAATGGAGAAATACGTACTAACCTATGAATACCAGATTCTGATTTCAGCCAACCAAAGATATAATCACCTTCAATTTTAATTGTTGAAGATTTAATGCCTATTTCATCACCTTTATGTTCGCTAATTATTTGAGTTTTAAAATCCTTACTTAATGCCCATTTCATATACATCTTTCTTAACATTTCTGCCCAGTCTTGACTTTCTGTTCCACCCGCACCAGCGTGAACCTCTATGTAGCAATTTAAACTATCACTTTCATTTGAAAGAAAACATTTTATCTCATTTTTTTTTGTTTTTAACTTTAATTTATCAAAATTTTTTAAAGTCTCATTTAAAACTATTATATTTTTTTCTTCGCTAGCTAATTCAAATAGTTCAGACAGTTCCCTGCATTCATTAGTTGAATTTTCGTAAGAATTTATCAAATCCTCTTGTAATTTTTTTTCTTTTATGATTTTTTGGGCTGTAGATTGGTTTTTCCAGAAATTTGGTTCAAGAACTTTTAAATTATTTTTTTCTAAAATTGAGTATATCTTATTTTTTTCAAAGATACTCCTTTATACGGAAATTAATTTTTTCAATTTCTGACCTAATATTAAAAAATTCATTTTCCATTAGTAAAAGCTTAATATGCTACTATTTTTAAACCTATCATTTATTTCTCTAAATTGATAATTTTTATAATTAATATTTTCCTGTTTGTATGCTTCAATAATTTTTTCTTTTGACCCAAAGCTTGCTTTTTCTCCACTAATAGGATCAATAACCATCATGATTATATTTTTAGGTACTTTAAATGGTCTTGCGTCTTTTTTTTTTATAGCTTTTTTCACAAAATCTTTGAATATTGGCATTGCGGTTTTTGCTCCAGTTTCATGAGCGCCTAATGATTGAGGTTCATCCATTCCAACATATACACCAATCACTAACTTTGAAGTAAAACCAATAAACCATGCATCTGTATTATTGTTTGTTGTTCCTGTTTTGCCAGCTAAATCTAAATTTAAGTTTTTAAGCCCCCTGCCAGTTCCTCGTAGAACAACTCCTTCTAGCATTGAGGTCATTTGATATGCGGTTTCTGCTGAAAATATTTGCTTAAAATTGTTAGAAATTTTTGGGATTTCTTTACCTAAATAAGAAATTTCATTACATTTTTTACACAATCTTTTTTCACTGTTAAAAATTGTATTTCCTTCACTGTCTTGAATTCGATCTATTAAAATAGGTTTAATTTTTTTTCCTCCATTTACAAATGAACAATATGCAGATGTTAATTTTATCAAAGTAGTTTCAGCAGAACCTAATGAAATTGATAAAAGTTCCTTAGGTTTGTTATAGATGCCTAATTTTTTTGAAAATTCTGCTATTTTTTTTGGACTTAATGTCTGTGCAATACGCACAGTCATTAGATTTCTAGATTTTTCTAAACCAGTTCTTAAAGTTGACGGTCCATAAAATTTTTTTCCATAATTTTCTGGTTTCCATTTTTTAAGATCATAGCCTTGCTTCAGGACTAATGGTGCATCCAAAACTAATGATGACGGTGTGTAATTATTTTCTAATGCAAGCGTATAGACAAATGGTTTAAATGCAGATCCTGGTTGTCTTAGAGCTTGAGTAGAACGATTAAATTCACTTTTTTTAAAACTAAAACCACCTGATAAAGCATAGACTCTTCCTGTAAAAGGATCCATCACAACAATTCCACCATTTGCTTTGGGTAATTGTTTTAATTCATAGTAATTGTCTTTTATTTTTTTAACATAAATTATATCTCCTTCATTAAATAATTCATCAAACTCTTTTTTAGTCCATGAAATATTTTCATAATTTATAATACCCTCTATTTTTTTTTCTGTTTCAATAAGAGTAGAAAATTTATTTATTTTTTTTACTATTGCGATATCCCATTTAATTGATTTTTCTAATTTAAAAATATCAATTTTTTTAACCCAATTGTTATATTTTTTATTTGTTAAAGGGCCTCTCCAACCTTTTCTTTGATCGTATTTTTCTAGACCTTTTCTTAATGACGTGACAGCAATATTCTGTAACTTTAAATTCATTGGTGTTTTTATATTAAAGCCCTGTTTATAAATTTTTTCGAAACCAAATTTTTTAATTATATCTTTCCTAATATCCTCAACATAATATCTTGCGTCTTCAAGGTAAATTGATTTTCTTTTTTTTAAAATAATTTTTTTTACTAAAAATTTTTCTAGTGTGGTCTTATCAATATATTTATTTTCATTAAGATTTTTAAGAACAAAATCTCTTCTAAACTTTGCTAATTCTATGTTTTTGTAAGGATTGTACCTACTTGGTGCTTTGGGCAAAGCAGCTAGCATGGCTGATTCAACATAATCTAATTCACTTATTGGTTTATCAAAATATTCCAAACTAGCAGCTGCAATTCCATATGCTCCTTCTCCTAAATATATTTGATTTAAATAAAGTTCCAAAATACGTTTTTTTGAAAGTGCTCTTTCTATTCTGAATGCCAGAATTGCTTCTTTAATTTTTCTATTAAAACTTACCTCATTAGTTAATAAAAAGTTTTTTGCTACTTGTTGTGTAATGGTTGAGGCTCCCTCTAACCTTTTTGAATATAGATAATTTTGAAAATTATTTATAAATGCTCGAGCCACACCTTTTGCATCAACTCCAGGATGTAAAAAAAAATTCTTATCTTCTGCTGATAAAAATGAATTTATAATTTTTTCTGGTATTGAATTGTAAGGTACAAAGATTCGTTTCTCAGTAGAAAAATCGTTTACCAGCTCTCCTTCACCAGAGTATACTTTGCTTGATACTGCTGGTTTATAACTCTTTAAAAATTTATAATCTGGTAGTTTGTTTGAAAAAACCCATAATATTGTAAGTATAATTATTCCAAACAGCAATATCCCAGTAATTGATAGCAAAAAAAGATTTTTCAAAAAATGACTCATTTTAGTTTATTTAACTAATGAATTTGTTAATGTTAAGGCAAAAATTAAATACAGAATTAATAACCAATTAAATGAAAAATAAAATAAAAATATTATGGAAAAAAATTTATACATTGATGCTTCGCATCCAAATGAAACTAGAGTTGTGCTTAAGTCAAATGGAAACATTGAGGATTATGAGTACGAAGGTTTAAAAAACTCTTTAAATAAAAATAACATTTATTTAGGAAAAGTTAGTAGAGTTGAACCTTCATTACAAGCTGCCTTTATTGATTTTGGAAGAGAGCGGCATGGTTTTTTATCATTTAATGATATACAATCTGACTATTATCAAATACCGCAAAGTGACCTAGATAAAATTAAAAAAGAAGAAGAAAGTGAACGAGAGCAACTACTTAAGGAAAGTGAACTACAAGAAGAAAAAAATTTAAGTGAAGGTAAACTTGAAATAGACGACCCAGTAGAAAAAGATTTTGAATCAACTATTCGAGAAGATAATAAAAAAATTGATACTAAATTTAGACCCAAAAGATATAAAATCCAAGAGGTTATTAAACCTAACCAAGTTATATTGGTTCAAGTATTAAAAGATGAAAGAGGGTTAAAGGGCGCAGCTTTAAGCACATTTATTTCACTAGCAGGGAAATACGTTGTTCTTATGCCAAATACTTCAAAAGGTGGGGGAATATCAAGAAAAATTTTCAATCCAAATGATAGAAAAAAAATTAGAACTATTTTAAATACGTTAGTAATACCAAAAGAAATGGGAATTATTGTAAGAACCGCTGGATCAAATAAAACAAAAAATGAAATTGACCACGATCTACAAAACTTAATTAAAGTTTGGGAATCTATTAAAGAAAATGCCTTAAACTCATTAGCACCTACTTTAATTCACCAAGAAAGTGACATAATAAAAAGAACTTTAAGAGATATGCTCGATGACAACACAAGTAATGTAATTATAGAAGGTAACGAAGGTTATCAAAAAGCTAAAAAATTTATAAAAATAATGATGCCTAAGGATTTAAAAAAAATAAAAAAATATAGAGATAAAACTCCATTATTTTTTAAAGAAAATATTGAAGAAAAGTTAAATGAAATATTTGAAAGCACAATTAAATTAAATTCTGGAGGTTATTTGGTGATTAACCCAACAGAGGCACTTATTTCAATTGATGTCAATTCAGGTAAATCTATTAAACAAAAAAATGTTGAAAGCACCGCTCTAGATACAAATTTAGAAGCAGCTGATGAAATAACTAGGCAAATCAAAATTAGAGATTTATCAGGACTTATTATCATTGATTTTATAGATATGCTGAGTTTTTCCAACAGAAAAACAATAGAGAAAAGAATAAAAGAAAAATGTCGACAAGACAGAGCAAGAATTCAAATTGGAAGAATTAGTAATTTTGGTCTTTTAGAAATGTCTAGGCAAAGATTAAGAGAGAGTACTGTTAAATGGAAAATTGTTCTTACGAATGAATCATTTGCATTAAAGTTAATTAAGTTAATGGAGGTAAAGTCAATTTTAAATAAGGCAAAGTTTGTAAAAATAAAAATATCTGAAAAAATAAAAAATTTTATAAATACAAATTTTGCTGACGATCTAAAGTATTTTGAAGATAAAAATAAAATTAAGGTTGAAATTATTTCTGATGATTCATTAATAATACCTGATTATTCAATAGAGCTTCTAAATAAAACAAAAAAGGTTATTGAGACTATAGAAAGTATATCAAAGTTAAAAAATTTATCCGATCAAGAAACTGAAGTTAAAAAAAAGAATAATTCAAATTTTAAGAAAAAAAAATTTAATAAAAAAAAATTCTTTCCAAAAACTAAACCAGCCCACTCGTTGGTGAAGAAGGGTTAGCAAAATTTGATTTATCCATTCTTCCTGACAAGTAGGAGTCCCTACCAGCCAATACTGCATTTTTCATAGCAGTAGCCATTTGGTATGGATTTTTAGCATTAGCAATAGCCGTATTAATCAAAACACCATCACAGCCTAGTTCCATAGCAATAGTTGCATCTGATGCTTGTCCTAAACCAGCATCTATAATTACTGGCAATCTTGTTTGATTTCTTATAATTTTTATATTAGTTTCATTTTGAATGCCAAGGCCCGAACCAATCGGAGCAGCTAATGGCATAATTGCTGAAGCTCCAACATCTTCTAATTTTTTTGCCATTAAAGGATCATCAGTGCAATAAACCATCACACTAAATCCCTCTTTAGTTAAAATTTCAGTAGATTTTAAAGTTTCAATCATGTCTGGAAATAAAGTTTTTTTATCACCTAACACTTCTAACTTAACTAATTTCCAACCACCTATTTCTCTTGCGAGTCTCAATGTCCTTAAAGCTTCATTTGAACTAAAGCACCCCGCTGTATTTGGTAAATAAGTTATCTTTTTTGGATTTATATAATCCATTAATAAGGGTTTTTTTTTATCGGATATATTTACTCTTCTTACAGCAACTGTGACAATGTCTGCTCCTGAAAGTTTAATTGCTTTTGCACACTCAGACATGCTTTTATATTTTCCTGTTCCAACAATTAACCTAGATTTAAATTTTTTTTTTGCGATTATAAAAGTATCTTTTTTCAATCTTATCCTCCACCTATAAAGTGAACGATTTCAACTTTGTCATTATTTTTAAGTTTAATCTTACCTAATTTATTTTTATCTATTATTTCGTAATTCAATTCAATTGCTACTTTTTTAATTGGTATTTTTAATTTTTTAATACAGTTTAATAAACTCAAATTTCCTTTAATTATGGAAAATGTACCATTTACTTTAATTTTTATTTTGTTTATTTTTTTCATACTATATAAGTTTTAAATGAGTAATGATATTTTAATTATTAATGGACCAAATCTTAATCTATTAGGTAAAAGAGAACAATCACAATATGGATCAATAACTTTTGAAAAATTAAAGGATAATTGTTTAAAAAAATCTAAAGAATTAAATATAGATTTGGACTTCATGCAGTCGAATATTGAAGGTGAAATTGTCACAATTATTCAAGAAGCTAGAGAAAAATATGATGGAATAATAATTAATGCTGCTGGTTTTACGCACACTTCGGTAGCTATTAGAGATGCCTTAGATATATTTAAAAAACCAATTATTGAATTGCATATTTCAAATATATATAAAAGAGAAGAATTTAGACACAAATCATTAATTAGTGATATCGTAACTGGAGGAATTTTTGGGCTTGGTGATGATGGTTATATTTTAGCCATAATTGCAATGCAAAATATATTAAAAAAATGAAAATAGATAAAAAACTAATTAAAGAATTAACGGAATATTTAAATGAGTTTAACTTAACGGAGCTTGAGTATGGTGATAATGATACTAAAATAAAAGTTTCAAAATCAAATTCTGTAAGCTCACGTATCATATAAGAAGATAAAAATTTAACCTCTACTTCTAAAAAAAATCAGACTTCTTCAGAAAAAAAAATAACTTCTCCAATAATTGGTACAGCATATCTCTCACCAGAACCTGGTGCTAAAAAATTTATTGATTTAGGAAAAAAAATTAAAAAAGGTGATACTGTAATGATTATTGAAGCTATGAAAACAATGAACCATGTTCCTTCTACTGTTGATGGAATTGTAAAAGAAATATGCGTTAATGATGGTTCACCTGTTGAATTTGGGCAAGCTATTGTCATTCTTGAGTAATGTTTAAAAAAATACTAATTGCAAATCGTGGAGAGATTGCGGTGCGCGTTATTAGAGCTTGTAAGGAATGGGGCATCGCTACAGTTGCTGTCCACTCAGATGTTGATAGAGAGAGTATGCATGTAAAAATGGCTGACGAAAGTGTGTGTATAGGCTCACATCAAGCTGCAGATAGTTATTTAAATATACCAGCACTAATGTCTGCTATAGAAATTACAAAAGCAGAAGCTGTACATCCCGGTTATGGTTTTCTGTCTGAAAATTCAAATTTTGCAAAAGTTTTAGAAAAAAATAATATTAAATTTATTGGAGCTTCTTCAAAATTAATAGAGATGATGGGTGATAAAATTCAAGCTAAAAAAATAGCCAAGGAATATGGTCTACCTATTATTGAGGGGTCTGAAGGTGGCGTATATAATGTAGAAGAAGCTAAAGAACTTTGTAAAAAAATAGGTTTTCCAGTCTTAATTAAAGCTTCTGGTGGTGGCGGTGGTAAAGGAATGAAAATTGTTAATAAAGAAGAAGAGTTTGAAACGTTATTTTCAGCTGCAAAAACTGAAGCTAAAAAATATTTTGGTAATGATGAAGTTTATATTGAGAAATTTTTCCAAAATCCAAGACATATTGAGGTTCAAGTATTATCCGGCAAAAACAGAACTGTTCACCTTCATGAAAGAGATTGCTCTGTACAAAGAAGACATCAAAAATTAATAGAAGAAACACCAAGCCCAATTTTAACTGATCAAATTAGAAAAGATCTTTTTGAAAGAACCGTAAACATGGTAAGCAAAATTGGATATGAGGGAGCTGGTACTGTAGAATTCATCTATGAGGATGAAAAATTCTATTTTCTTGAAATGAACACAAGAGTTCAAGTAGAGCACCCCGTAACTGAAATGGTAACAGGAATTGATATTATTAAAGAACAAATTTGGATAGCTTATACTGGTGATACCGCACTCAAACAAAGTGACATTAATCCAAGGGGACATGCAATTGAATGTAGAATTAACGCAGAGGATGCAAGTAAAAATTTTCAACCTTCACCTGGGACTATAAGTATGTGTCATCTGCCATCAGGTTTTAGAACAAGAGTCGATGGTTCAATATTTCAAGGTTATAAAGTTACACCCTATTATGACAGTATGATCTGCAAAATAATTGTCCAAGGAAGAAATAGAAAAGAAGCTATTCAAAGAATGAACCGTTCTTTAGATGAATTTGTAATCGAGGGTATCAAAACTACTATACCTCTTCATAAAAAATTACTCAGCCACAACAAATTCATTAATTCTGATTTTAATGTTAGTTGGTTAGATAATGATAAATTCTATAGCAATTAATAACAGCTTAATAACCACATATCATAAACAGGGTGATCAAATGGTCTTAAAGATGGACTAGATGAGAATGTCCATCCATTAAAAACAAAAACTTCGTTATTATCTATATTGTTCAAGTCTTTAACTTGAATGTAAGCTGTAATCTCTGGTGTATCATCAAATTCTGAATTTTTACATTTTAAAAATTTTATTAATAAATTTTTAAATTTTTTTTCTTTTCTTATTTCAAGTACAAGTTTAGAACTTTTGGAACTAACCTTATCTAAAATTTTTATTTCAATAAACTGTGGATTATCATTAACATTATTAGTTTCTGCTTGAACTTGGAATGGATAAAAAATTATATTAAAAAAAAATATAAAATATAAAATTTTAACTTTTCCAGCTTTTATATTTTTTATAAATTTCATTAGTGTTTTTTTTAGGATGATAAGAATTATCTGTGCCTGTTTGATTGGAAAGATGAGGTTTTTGCCAATTATATTTTTTGGAATTATTTAAATCTTTTTTATTGTTACTTAAGTAATGCATCCATAAATACCACTCACTAGATATTTTTGAAGCATCTATTTCCCCATTGTAAATCACCCATCTTTTATTGGATTTACTTTCATAATATTTATTTCCAAAATTATCCATACCAACAAATTTACCCTGAAAAATTGTTTTAATTCTTGTGCCTAAAGTTTGATGATTCCACCAAACAAAAAATTCTTTAAAAAATGTCAACATAAAATTATATTATTTTATTCAATTCAAAATTGTATAAATTAAATTAGACTAAACTAAGAATTTGTATATAAATTAATTATCTTAAGATTCATATTAAAATTTTATAAGAGAAAAAATGGCCAAATATCTAGTAGAAACATATTACACATGCAGCTTCAAAGTGGATCATTATTTAGATGATATTAATGAATCAGAATTATCTAATCTTGAAAAAAGAGATGATGGAAAATTTCAAGTGCTTGACGTGAAATTAGATACTAGAAAAACAAAAAGCCTTGACCCAAATAACAAAATTACTGAACCTAAAATATTGGATAAAGTAAATGAAAAAGCACATCCTAAAATAATTTCAAAGGATAATAGCACTACTTTTATTAACAAGCTTAGTGATGGAGTGAGTAAAAGATTTTCAATGCCCGATAGAAGAAAAGGATACATTCAAAAAGCTACTATTGGTAATCATAAAGTTTATTTACACACTGGAGAATATGAAGACGGAAAAATAGGTGAAATTTTTATTGATACAAGTAAAGAAGGTGAACTAGTTAAGGCTCTAATGAATAACTTTGCAATAGCCATATCGCTTGGTCTTCAATATGGAGTTCCATTAGATGAGTTTATAAGCGCATATGTTGATACTAAATTTGAACCATCAGGTAAAGTACACGGTAATGACAGAATTTTAAGTGCGTCTTCAATATTAGACTATATTTTTAGAGAACTAGCTATTTCATATCAAAATAGAGAAGATTTAGCTCACACACCAACTATAGGTGGATCGGATAAAGCTGGACCCGAAGAAGAAAACTCTGATGATCAAAATCAATTTTTGAAAATTGTAAAAGATATTACTAGTAAGGGTTTTGTTAGAAATAATTATAAGAAAAATCTTGTTAATTTAACAGCTATTAAAATAAACCTAAAAGGAAAAAAATAAAATTATTTTTTCTTTTTTAGAATAAGAGAGAGTTCTTTTAATTGATCCTCTGAAACTTCTGAGGGAGCATTCATCATTAAATCTTGAGCATTCTGGTTCATTGGAAACATTGTAACTTCTCTGATGTTTTTTTCATTTGCTAACAACATTACAATTCGGTCTAAACCTGGGGCTATACCTCCA
>Ga0209091_10001465_pt1 | contig 20678 bp, 9 predicted proteins | sample ArcticOcean_MG_C_6_FD_187438 | JGI IMG/M metagenome (GOLD analysis project Ga0209091, IMG submission 187438) | Marine microbial communities from western Arctic Ocean - ArcticOcean_MG_CB8_128 (SPAdes) (version 2) | ecosystem: Environmental > Aquatic > Marine > Oceanic | place: Arctic Ocean...
ACCGAGAACAAGGAGTTTGTCGAGTTGATCAAGGAGAAGAACAACCTTTCAGTCAAGTCTCAAGTCGCAGACTTTCAATTAAAAACGAAAAGGAATGAACCCGCCACGCAAGATGTATCGAAGCAATCGTCGATGACCAAAGCAGAAACTGACAAATTATGGGTTGAGAACTGCATCGAACAAGAGTATTGCCAAGTCGAGGAAGAAGGTCAAAAAGAACAACAAGGAAAAACACTCTCCAAAGCGGAAACTGACAAATTATGGGTCGAGAACTGCGTCGAACAAGAGTATTGCGAAGTCGAAGAAGACAAACAAGAACAAGGAAAGAAGAAATCTTTCCAAAGAGCGCCGGCGGGAGATTTCACCATGAATAGAAAGATCGTCTCCGCCGAGAATGTTTCCAGCACAGAAGATTTCACCGCTCGAAAAGGTGCCTTTGAGCGAACTCCGGGTCAGTTTACTTTGCGTAAATTCGCGTTCGATTCTCCTTCAAAACGAAGAGTATCCGTTCCAGCCACCGCTTTTAAACGCACGGGTGAGTTTGAACTTCGAAGGTTCATCTTCACGAGCGACGAAGTTGATGTCGATGCCACGGAAACGGTCGCGGGCGGGTTCAAGAGAACTCCGGGATCGTTCACCTTGCGCAGATTTAACTTTCGCGACAGCAATGACAGCGAAGAAGAGAAGTCTTCCCCCTCGTCTACTCTCTTTAGATTTTAATATATAATGCCGGTCATTCCATATACCTGAAAGCGTTCATTCCATCGCACTCGATGAGTATCTGTACCTAATTAGCTAAAAAGCTATGTCAAAGTAGTTCGGTTTTCCGTTTTTCCGTTTTTCCGTTTTTCGGAACCTTTTTCCCCCCTCTTTCTCTCTTCTTCCAAATCCCCCACGCTCTCTGCGTTATTATTATTTGTATATTATTATTACCACACATGTCGTCGGAATGGTTCAGATACGTACCCCCGAACGAGGATCCTCCTCCTCCTCCTCCTGAGCTGAAAGAATGGGCTCAGGGCACAGCGTACGGAATGCTGTTCGGAATGGCATACGGCGCGTACGTCAACTCACCCACGACTTCATCAGAACAACAACAACAAGCAGTTAAAAGTAGTAGCAGCAATAGTAGCAGTATTAGTAGTAGTAGCAATAATATTAACAAAACGACATCTTCTTCCTCAGCAACGGCAACCCCGTTGTTGAATTCCAAGCACAGAGTGGAGCGAATGATACGAGGCATCACCATGCACGGCGTTCGAATAGGATCTTTTGCGAGTTGTTTCACCGCCGTTCGCTTGTATTCCAAAGCCACTCGAGATATCGACGATTATTTGAACTACGTCTTCGCCGGTGGCTTAACGAGTGGCTTGACTGGCTTAGCAATTCCAGGAAGTCGAGCGAAAGGTTTGTTCTACGGCGTTGTATTCGGGAGCGGCGTGTGCTTGCCCATTGGGTACATGATGGAAGAGAGCACGAGGTGGCTGGTTGAAAATGGGCTCCAGAGCTCACACCAAGAGAAAAGACAAGAGTATGAAAAGTTGAAACAAAGCGTAGGGAAGAAAAGGGAAGACGACGTGACGATGAAAGTCATAGAAAGAATGGAAAGAGAATTGAACGAAAACGTAGACGGTAGAGGCGAGGAGAGATGGTGGAAGTTTTGGCGACGACGTGGTGCTTAAAAGCTTGTTAGGTATCTCGTTCTTGCGTCGGCTTTACTTTGTGGGGCGTGTATGTGTATATTTTACAAAATGCTAGTCTATGTCAATTGATGCGCACCCAGATGCAGTTATGCGATACAAAAATCGGCTCAGAGCCGTTCGTGGACTTTTGACTACCCTCATCTCCCTCTTCCCGTCCGCTTTCCCGTCGATTGCGCCGCTCATACTTATGCGCACGTTGACGCAGTGGGCCCACTTCGTACCTAAAGCAGCAGCGACCTGACTATCTCGTGAAACCATATTAGCTTTCGCCGGGTCGTTGCTGTTGTGATAATTTGAATTTATATTCGTGTTCGTGGTCACTTGATTCGTAACCACGACAGCGACATTGAGTTGTTCCGCGTGTCGTTTCAAAGCCGCAGCGATTGAGCTCAAAATATTTTGTCGTTTTACCAGGCTTTCACTGCTCGACGAGCCGGCTCCGATCCCACCCTCTGCTCGCGCGAGTCTAGCCACAGAATCAATCACGATGAGCTTCGCATCGGACTGTGTCAATGCTGGTTTCAAATTTTCAATTCTGACTTTAAGTTCTTGAAGAGACTGCGGGGTGACAACGAATACCTTCTCCGCGAGTAGCTTCTCCAATCGCATTTCCGCATCTTTATCCATTCCTGCGAAAGTCGAAATGCTATTGTTATTATTTCCATCCTTATAATAGTCTTTGTCGTAGATTTCTGGAAATCGTTTCTTTGCGATTTCCGCTAATCGATTGGAGCTAAATGTCTGTTCCGTATCAACAAACACGACGGAAGCATCTAAACCGCCAAAATTTTTCGGCGCACACGTCTGCGCGACCAAGCCTAAACACATTTGCGTTTTCCCGCTCCCCGCTGGAGCGACAAATTCTGTAATCGTGCCAACCGGTACTCCTCCCAATAGCGCTTCATCGAGCGTTTTCACGCCCGTTTTAATAAAATTTTCCCCTTTCTGTCCAGCGCTCTTTTCTTTCATCTGGAAGGCGTTAATTGGTTTTGGACACGCTCCTTTTGCAATCTGACGCAAAGCTTTGCTCGCTTTTTCGAGCGAGACGTCGATTAATTCGATCACATCTAATTCGCTCTTTTTCAAAGCTTCTTCTGCGGAGCGAACGCCTCTGGTTTCAAGCTTTGCTTTCACGTGTTTGTCGCAGTCGAGCGGCAACATTTTGTTGAATAAACAAACACTTCTTCTACTCCTACTTTTGAATTTGTAAATCCAACGCTCTAGTCCAACAACAACGAAGCAAGCATCTTTTCTTCGGCACTCCCTGGTACTGCACTCGTGAGTGAGCAGTCAGAGCGGGTACGCGCGTGGCTAAAGATTGAGTAGCAGTAGTGTGTGTGTGTGTGTGTGTGTGTGTGTTTGAAGTGATGAGAGGGGAAATTCTAAAGAAGAAGAAGAAGAAGAAAAAAGAAGAAGGGAATCAGTATGATACTGTATGAACAACAAGAAAAAATACTTATATACAACTCGGTTCACTTGGGCATATCTATCGACCTGTGGTGATCGTCCGTGATTGTCGAGTACACTCTTCTCTCTTTCATCCTCCTCTTCCTCAAACTGCGACGGCAAAAAAGCAATTATATAATTAAATACTCGTCGACCTGTGGTGATCGTCCGTGATTGTCGAGTACACGTGCTCTTCGTTAGATAACATTTCCACCGCCTCTCGAACGGCGTCCATCGTGTACTTGCCGCCTAACAATTTGCACATCTCGGATATTTCAATCCCGGAATCCCCCGCCGCCGGCCCGCTCGGGTTGTTATAAATCGCCAACAACTGTTCCTGCAACGACCCACCCGCATCTGGGTTGTTCCCACTCGTCGGCATCGCGTACGCTGCCGGCGCCGCCCCAGTCGCCGTCGTCGCTTGCGCCGCCACGCTCGAACCTTTCTCGTTGGAAAATCTGGACGAAGCGTACATCGCGTCCAAAAAGTGAAACGCGACTTCGTTAAAGTCCGTAATCTTTCTGCAGTTCATCACTTGAATGTATCTCGCGTCGTTCCAGGATTTCAACTTCCCAGTCACTCTCACGTACTCGTTCGTCTCAAACGTCACTTCGTTCGCGCCGTCTGCGGTTTCTTCGCCCGGGTATTCTTTGCAGCAGCACGCGCCTGTCCCGTCGTCCACGGACAACAACTTATGCGCGCCGGTTTCTTCTTTCGAAATAATTTTCCCGACAATCGTCACGAGACCGATCGGTTTCCCAGTCAGAAGGGCAAACTCGTCCGCTTCCGCCGACGACGCGGTGGCCTCGGAGATTTGCTTGATGGTCACCGGGGTGATGGAATCTTCCTGTTGCCGTTTTTGGTAACTCGATTGGTCGCCACCAGACACACCAGCATTGGTTGTCCTTTAAAATCAGAAAAATAAGAGATCGAAAGTCAGTTCCGAAAAGAGTCGACGAATGTGATCGAGAGAACGAAAGCCGTCGTCGCGAGCGCGGAGAGAGAGAGAGAGAGAAACGAACGCGTTTGCATCACGCGTACACATAAAAAAATCAGGAGCAAGATTTTATTCAAAAATGTATTCAAAAATGTTTCCAAAAACTCTCATCATCTCTCGTTCTTATACACACGGAGAGAGAGAAAGAAAGAAGAGCAAACGCGCGTACCCGTACCCGCCGCCTTGGAATTGCGTCGCGCCGTCGTTGCCAAAGTTGAAGCTCATTATTTATTACGTATGCGCAGAGGTGTAGTACTCTTCCTTTTAAGTGGTGATTTGCTTTCTTTGAGATTTGAGTTTTTTTTTTCTTTTATTGGTATAGGGTTGCAACAGCAGAAAAATGTGAGCACCCACCCTTCAACCCGAGAATAAAAAGGCACATCTTTCTCGTTTAATACTCGCGCAAAAACAGTACGCCGCGGTGGTAGTATCGAGGAGTAAGAAACGGTGCGCGTTTTCTTTTTTTTTTGGTGCGATTGTTTTTTTATTCACTCAAAGCGGAGAGCCTTTGGGGGTTGTTCTTTGTTGTGCTTTGAATTTGAAAACAAAAGTTTCCCACACATTTCAAACACACACACACGCGAATAAAAATGGGGAAAAAGAAAATCTCTGGCAATGCGAGAAGGAAAGAGAAGGAGATGAGAGAATACATAAAAAGGAACGGGGAAGCGCTCTTGGAGGCGAGATCGTCGTCTCCTCTTTGGAATGGATTGGTATTGCATCATAAGGATGTGTTTGTGTCGCAAGTCTTGTCGAAATTGAATAGGAACGATCGGTTTTTCTTTTCAAAGGTGAATTTAGAGAGTTGGAGTGTGCTTGCGTACGCCGGGGTAAACGTATCGGGATTAGGTTTGATTGTTTACGAATGTTCATCCATTTCAACGTTGGAATGGGCGTGGAATCACTTGGCCTGGGGAGAGAAAGATAAGGGAGGAAGTGTGATGGATCAAGCCTGGTTTTGCGAGCAAGTTGCTGCAACGAACAAACTCGAGTTTCTCAAGTGGGCGAGAGAAGTGAAACATTGCGAGTGGGATGAATGGACGATTAATCAGGCCGCATTTAAAGGTAACCTCGAGATGTTAAAGTACTGCTTCTCGAATGGTTGCCCGTGTGATGAAGAAAAGTCGTGTAAACTAGCTGCTTGGAAAGGACACCTTGACTGTCTTCGATTTCTTTTCGACAAAGTGAAAATTTCACGAGAGACGGAAGTGGAAGCGGCACTACAAGCAGCATACAGTGGTCACGTGGACATCTTGAAATATCTTGTTGAAGAAAGAAAGATATCCGATGAGGAGGTAAAGATCAACTGCGTGGTAAATGCTGTAAAGCATGGCCAACTCGATTGCCTCAAATACTTAGTCGAAGAGGCGAAAGTGCCTCTTGACATCTGGGCATACGTCGCTTACGCTCGTTACTTCGAGCACCCCGACTGTCTAAACTACTTGCTCGAAAAAGGGTCTCCAGAACCAACGGACGAAGAATACGCTGAACTTCGTATTGCTAAATTGTCCGAAAAGGATTACGAGCCACAGCAAGCCGAGACTAAGAAGTACATGAGCGTATTGGGATCGCTTATGCAAAACGTATGGGAGAAGCATAAACACGACATCAGAAGATAGATATCGATAGATAGAAATAGACTTAATTTTAGCGCTCGCGAAAGAACAAACAAAACTCTTCAAATCTTCACTTTTTCTCTCTTCAATCAAAGTCCGGGCAACAAAACGGCGACTGAGAGAATAGATTGAGAGATAGAAATAGACTCGCCCTTAAACTTAATTTTAAAACCGCGCGCAAACCGGTTGCGAAAGAAACAACAAAACTCATCAAATCTTCACTTTTTCTCTTTCAATTCTGTTCCAAAAATACACGAAGACAAAGCACCTCAATCTGCGAACAACATCATGTCTCGCACACCGCTTCGATTTTCCCCTCATCGTCGTCGTCAAAACGAGGGCAAGGCGAGCGAAAGGCAACTTTTGGAAATCTCCTCGGACGAGGAGCGTTTGATTGAATGTTTCTTGCGCGTGAGAAGCATTCGCGAGACGAGCGGAGGAGAAGACGAGAAGAGGCTGCCCAGCAAAGAACAACGACGACACGATGATGAGCAAAAGATCAATCAAAACAACATTAAACAGTTTTCATTCATCCACAACGCGCTCGAAGGCATCGCGGCGTTCGATTCCGTCCGTGACGAAGAAGATCGCGTGCGATTGTTTGAAGCGTTCGTGCCTTTGAGATACGAGAGAAATGAGTGCGTGGTGAGACAAGGCGACGTGGGGAGGAACTTTTACGTCATCGCGGATGGAACGTGCGAGGTTATCGTGAGACGAAGAGAGGGAGAGGAAGAGATAGAGAGCGATTACGACGATTCAGACGACGAAGATGTGTGCGCGAGCACAGAAGGAGATGAAGAAGAAGAAAAAGAGGATGATGATTTAAAAATAGACGAAGCCGCAGCAATCGACCGGACGACGAGAGGAGAAAGGAAAGTAAAAGTAATAAAGAGGAAAGAAATCGGCAGCGGACAAACGTTTGGTGAAGTCGCGTTGTTGAACCCAAACGAACCGATTCGGTCGGCGTCTGTGTTTGCGAAATCGAACAGAGTGACGCTGTGGGCGATCGACTCGAAGACGTTTGGTGACATCTTGCGCGCGACGGCGTTTGAGAAGAGAGCGAGAAACGCGAGGACGTTGGAGAACGTGAAGATTTTCGCGAAGATGTTGGACGATTACGAAATGTCTCTGTTAGCGGACGCGTTGAGTGAAGAAACTGTGTTTGAGAAAGGCGAGATGCTTTTGAATCGAGACGACGAAACGGCCGCGAAGAGGATGTATTTTCTTTGTCGAGGGGAGTGCGAGGTGAGAGTTTTTAACGCTCCTCCCGGAGACTTTGGCGATGAGAGACACGCGGCGAGAGAGCGGCAACACATACATTGCGCGAGGACGGTAAGAAAACTGCTCAAACCTGGCTCGTCTTTCGGCGAGTTGAGCTTACTGAGAGGCACTCCGCCAACCGCGGATGTCGTCGCCACGAGTGATATCGTCAAAGTTCAATGGCTCGATCGAGGCGCATTTCGTAGGTATGTGCGAGCCGATATCGTAAAGGCGTTGGAGAAGCACGCGAGCGGATATTGTATGGAATCAAATAATGACGACGACAAGGATGATGATGATAAGAACTCCGCAATACATTTCAAGAAAATGACGATCGTTGAGGACTATCGCTCGATACAGAATTTGACGGCAGCGCCGGAGTCGTCGTTTCGCGATGAACGCAACAACAACGTTATTGCTACTACGCTCAGTCCCGCTCATAATAGTCATCGGCATTTAACCGTAACGAATTCGGTCAAATTGGCATTGAAATCACTCGCAAGACGTCTGAGAGGAGAGAGAGGAGAAAGAAAGTCCTCTTCTTCCTCGTCGTCCTCTTCAGCGACTCTCGTTCAAGCGCGCGGTGGCGAAACCTTTCTTTCTTCGCGAATCGAAGATACGCGGAGGCGAGGAGGAAAAGATTTTGAAGGCACGTGCGAAACATCATCATTACACCTGCCGAAAGTTTCGAAACGCAAACACCTCACATTCCACAAACAACTCGGCGTCGGAATGACCGCTACCGTCTTTCTCTGCAAAACATCCGACCGAAATAAACTTCCGTGTTGCGTCAAAGTCATGCGCAAAAAGACGCTCCGAGATCTCGATCAAATCGCCAACGTCACTCGCGAACGAGAGTTACTGAGATCCTTCCCGAATCAGCAGTTTGTGATGCAAGCGTTGTGTTCGTTTCAAGACGATCACTTCGCGTATTTAGTGATGGAACACATGAGCGGTGGAGATTTGTTTCAGTTGTTGGTGAAAGGACCGTTTTCATCGGGCGGCGGCGGCGGCGCGCAGAAGACTGGCGTTGGTGAAGATGATGCAAAGATGATACAAGCTGTGTCTATCGATCCGCATTGCAACACCATTGCAACGAATAGCCATTTTGGTGCAGAGGCGTCATCAGGTGGTTCAGGTGGGCTCCCACTTCCGCTCGCTAAATTCTACGTCGCCGAAGTCTCGTGTGCGCTTCAATTCCTCCACCAGCGCAACTACATCTACCGAGATTTGAAACCAGAAAACGTGTTAATCGACCGTTTTGGGCACTGTAAACTGTGTGATTTAGGCTTTACTAAGCAAATCAATCCGTCGTACGATAGATGTTATACCACGTGCGGCACAGCAGATTACATGGCGCCGGAAGTCACTCTGCGCAAAGGCTACGCGTTCGCCGTGGACGTCTGGGCCGCAGGGGTTTTGTTGTACGAGTTATTGACTGGGAAAGCGCCGTTTGCGGCGAAAACGGACGGAGAAAGGCACCAGAGGATCACGAGAGGCGACGTCCGGTTCCCAAAAACGTTTAATTTGGAGGCTAAAGATATCGTCTCGAAGCTGCTAATTGTCGATCCGAGTCGGCGGATGACGTTTGATAACGACGGTGGTGCGAATCGTCGAAACGACGCGAAAGAAGAAGATGAAGAAGAAGCAGACGAGGAGAACAACGACGAATATTACCAACGGACGACGTTCGAGAACCATCCGTTTTGAGCACATCTCGATTGGGAGGAAGTTAAAACGAAGAAAATGAAACCGCCGTTTCGACCGAGAGCGAGGCCGGAAAAAGAGCTCTTTCGCAAGTATCCTCCGTTGAGAGAGCATTGCGTGGAAGGTTTGAAACCAACAACAGCTTCGACGTCGTCGTCGTTGTCCTCTTCCTCCTCTAAGTTTACGATCGAGAATTTCTGAAATGCGCTAGAGGCTTGCTTGATAAATATACATCTTTCTATAACTGGACGCGCCAGGGTAAGTCGTCGTCATAAAAAACGCTCATCATTTTCGTCTTCTCTTTTTCCAAGTCTTCTTCGATCGAGGCGTATTCATCGACGAAGAACTGCATGTAATTATTATCACTACTGTTGCCGTCTGATGGCGGTGGTGGCTTATTACTAGTCGTCATCGTCGTTTTACCCGTCGTCGAAGACATATCACCAACAGACGATCCGCCGTTTTGTGAAATCTTTCGAATCAACCTGGACCAGTTCGGAAACAACCGCAACTTGGGATGCCCGACGATGATATTCAAAGCTTTCGCTCGGCTGATGGCAACGTTGAACCGTTTTGGGTCGCTCAAAATCGTATGCTTCGCTTCTTCTTCGCCAAATCCCTCTTCACCGTTCCTTCGTTGACAGAATTCGGACGGTCCCGTACTCGCTACGGTTGAAATTATAATCACTTTAGCCTCTTGACCTTGGTAATCGTCAATCGTCCCGACGCAAATGGCGCCTAAATTGATTTGTCTTAATACTTGACGCAACGCTAAAACTTGTCGTCGATATACCGCAATGACTTCGATGTCAGAAGGAGCGATTCTGTTTTTTGCATCGTTTGTATCAGTCGCCGACAACAGCGCGGAAATTATCTCGCACACTTTCTCGCACTCTAAAGCGTTGCTGAAACTTTTCGTTTCGACCTGCGATTGCGATTTGGTCACCTCGACTTTTTCCAAACCTTCGACGGCGACGAAAATGTTTCGATAGCGGCGAGGACACTGGTGATTGGTCGCGCCATCTTCTTCGTTGCTGTTCTTGTTCTGTTGCATCGTCTTCAACTTTAAATGTTCAAAGATTTCGTCTTCGGGTATGCGAACGTCTTTTTTCGACGCGAATGTTTCGAGTTTCCCATCGTAGAAGGATTCGCTCGCGATTGCCAAAATGTCTGGATGCGATCGATAATTTTTCGTCAGCGTGATCAAATTCTCGTCGTTGGTGTCGTCGTTCGCCGTGCTTCTTTTCATCATATCCACGCAAGTTTCCAACAAGGATTTTTCGAGTCCACCTCGAATGGCCACTTTTGAATGCACTAAAGGTCCGAGTTGTTTTGAATCGCCGCTCATGACCACCAACGTCCGCTCATTCACCAATGACATCGGAATCAATACTTCTGGAATCGTTGCCTGCGCGGCTTCGTCGATGAACAAATGCGTCAGTCCCGGTCTCCTTCTCCGACCTTCGCGCTCGTACAACTCGGAGACTTCAAAGAAGGATCGAAATGCGAAATTAACTTCTTGATATAGCGGACCGTCAATTTCGAAATTTACATTCGCTCTCGCTTTATACATCGTTTTCAAGGCTTCGTATAAAATGCCCGCGGAGACGCACGAACAGACGAGCACTCGAGCAGATTGTTCCAACTCACCGTACTTCACTGTTTTTGATGCGAACCAGTCCCTCACGTCAACCGAAAATGGAGTAATCGAACCCATCTTTTCGCTCATTGCACGTCTCGGGTCGTCGATGCGACAGTACACGTTCGTGCTCGCGGTGGTGTTGCGAAAGTATTTCGGATGTTCGCGGATGATGCGGTCTAAAATGACATCGGCTGCATACGGTGCCGGTGCACAGACTAATATCCGCGCATCTGGATTTATCGATAACGCGTCGAGGACAGCGTGCGCGATCGTCAACGTCTTACCAGTACCGGGAGGGCCGAAACACACGAGCGGCGCTACTGTTCGTTCTTTTATATTATTGTTTGCATTGTTTGCATTGTTGTTGCTGTTGATTCCCTCCAACGAGAGTTGTTCTCTCTTTCGTCGACAACGCATCACAAATTCATACTGTTTCTCGTTGATGCCGCGCTGGAGACGTTCGATTTCGTTCCCGTTGTATCGTTCATGTTGTCGTTGTTGTCGTTGTTGTTGTTGTTGTTGTTGTTGTTGTCCATTCTGCGGATACTTCACTTTCAAACTTGCACACGCTCGCAACGCCGCACGACATCTCGAGAAGAAGTTCTCGTCCATGGCAAACCGCACGTGTACTTTCAACGTCCTAGTCATCCCATTTTTCGCAGTTAATTGAGGCGACGTGTTTAACGTTCCGTCGGTCCATGGTGCTTGCAAGTGCACGGTTTGCGTTTTTGAGACGATGGCGATGATGCGGAATGCGTATTCAAGGAACGGACTGAGTTCTTTCTGATGCGCCTTCGCATTGACTCGACATCGAACGACGTCTCCGACGACTATCGGAGGGTAACCGTTCTGTAAACCAGGCACTTCCAACGAGTATACGAGTAATTCATTCTGCTCGCTTATCGCTCCTACTCGACGTATTGTCCGATTGAACATATCGTATCTTTTCACGTCCTTGTTTTGTTGCGCTTCTTCGATGTAGAGTAAACGCGCGGACTTGAGCCAAATTTTCTCGAAGGACTCCTTCTCTGACGACGACGACGAATACGAAGAAAAGTCGCGAAAGACGCTCGCCCACTCTAACGATTTCGTCCACGGCGCGTGGTTTTTTGACTCAAAAAAGAACTTCGAATTCGGATCCAAAATCATCGTTCGATTAAATTGGTACGTGAAAAGCCACGTAGGTAATTTCGAGTCGTAGTAATCCGACGGCGCCGGTAAGATATTTCTATTCTCAATCGAGAGAAAATATCGGCCAACGCGACCCCAGATGATGTCCAAGTAGCTCCTCGATGGTGGATAATATTCTTGAGCTTTATGATCGAATGCGCGTCGCATCGATTCTGGGATGAACGGCGTCGCTTCTTCGCTCAATAAAGAAACGTGCGTTGGTTCGTTGAAAACGTTAGAGCCTGTGATTAACACAGAACACTGCGTAGCGCACGCGCGCAGCTCGTTTTTTTTGGTACCAAAGATGGCGATAATCCACGATGTTACGTGCGCGCGTTTCGTCTCCGAATCTATCGTACAATCAACCGTGGCTTGGTACACGCCGCTCGCCGGTATGCGCACGATTGGTCTTTTTCTACTTTTTCTATTATTCTTCTCTCTTCGTGTCGTCCGATGATGGTATTTCGAAGATGAAACGTTGTAATCGTCGCGCAACGAGAACACGGAAGATGAAAAAGAGGAGCTTCCCGTCGGGTACCTCGGATCTTTGTTTTTATCGCTGCTGCTGTTAATATTAATGGTCGTGATGTTTTCGGGTTCGTCGTCGTTTATGTTCTTTGCGTCTACGACTCGCAAGGCGACCAGAGTAATATCTTCTGATCCAGTGTTCGTTATATAGACACTTCTCGAGCGCTTCTTGAACGATGAATCCTTTTTTGTATTCCGCAGCGGTTCAGCTGTTTGCGTCGTCGCTTCTTTCCTAATTTCTTTGGAAGCCGCCTTTGGGGAGACGAAGGAGATGATGGATTGAAGACCGAGCGCAGCAAACGCGCCTTGGATATTGACACGCTGCTTTTTCTCCTCGTTGGTATTTTCTTCTTCGTCGGCGTCGCTCCTCGCGCTGTTACTACTTCTATCGCTGTCACTGTCGTCAGCATCGATATCATCGTTCTCGTTTATGATGGGAAAAATCCCAAACGGTGGACGCGGTGTTTCAATGCGCGCGCCGTTCCCGGAATGTTCCAAATCTTTCAATACCGCCGTTCCGCCGCCGTGCGCGTAAAACGAGTCTTTAATGCGCCGCGAGGCAATATCAAAGAGATAATTCTCGTCGAAATCGTCTCTTTCATCTCTTGGAAAAGAAAGATACTCGACTCTCGCTATTCCTATTCGCGCAGTTCTGCCACCGACACTTTCGTTTCTCTTACCGTTCTCCATCGCGCGAATACGCTTCAATCTTTCTCGTTCGTATTGATCCAGTAAACCTCCCGCGTCGATGTCAAACTGCAACGCCACTACAATCGATTCCGTGATATCATCGTCGTCGCCTTCGATAAACCGCTTTCTCAATATTCTCAACTCTTCCTTCGCGAACGCGAACGCTTCGTTGTTCGTTGTGCCCTCCTTCTCATTCTCGCCGCTCGTGGAAAAAATCGACTCTTTCTTGTCCTCGCGCGCCCTTTTACGCACGTATTCGCGCAAAGGCGCGTGCTGGTTTAAAATATCTTGCCACTCGGCGCCTAAATCTACGTTCGTAGTATCGCCTTCTTCCGATGTGGTGGTAAAGGTAGTGGTGGTTCTAGTTTCTGTTTTCATTTTCGTCGGTGTCGTCTTCCATGATGATTGCGACGACATCATCGTTAAAGACGATTGGTCTCGCTGTTCTCGTCGGCGTTCCGCTCGTTCTCGTCCTTGTTTCTTCTCTCGAAAAACCTCCTCTCCTCTCCTAAACTCGTCATAAGAACGCGGTTTTGGAAGTTGAGCAGATTTTCGAGGTGGGAAAGGATGCTTCTTCATCGCGTTCGTCGCAGCGCTTTGAGACGGTTGTTGGTGTTGTTGTTTCCTCGTCTTGTCGTCAATCCACCCGTGAGGTCTCGTCCTCGTTTTCGTCGTCGGGTTGTTTATGCTCTCCCCCGCGTCGTGGTGTAACAGTTGTTGCATGAACTCATTCTTCTTCCTCTCGACTCCTTTGTTGTCGTCTTTCGTTTGCGACGACGAAGACGCGTACTGGTGGTTCTTCATATCTCTTTCCGCGCAATGAATGCGATGATGTTTTTACGGAAAGAACGCGTATACGATTGAATGCTGTGGTGTCCTCTTTTAAACACGGGTTCTCATGTGTGATTCTGGAGAGAGAGAGAGAGAGGTACTTTTGTCCACTCGAGTTGTCTTCTTGTGTTCTTCTTTTAGTCGTCGTTTTTGTCGCGCTTTATCTCGCTTTTTGTAGAGAAAAGCTGAGGATTTCAGTAAGCTATTTAATAGTATTTACAAGCTTTTGTTGTCTCTCTTTGATTTTATAAAACATCCATCCGCGTAAAAGTGATTACTCTGTTTCTGTTTCTGATTCTGATTCTGATTCTGATTCTGATTCTGGTTCTGAATATAACTCTCCGTCCTCGTATCGCCAACCGGGTGGGAGAGGACAGTTGTTGTCGAGGAGGTATTGTACACATTCGGTTTGGTTGTTCTCACGCGCAATTCGTACGGCCGCAGAGTTCCAAGGCGCTTTGGCGGTTTCGTGCAAGTACTTCAAACAGTCTAAGTGGCCTTTCTCGGCTGCATACTCACACGCACCTTCGTTATAATTATCAAACTTACGCTCAACAAGATACTCGAGTATGTGGAGATGACCACTTTGAGCCGCGCAAACGACAGTACTCGAATCCCAAGGCGCTTTGACTTTTTCGCGTAAGTATTTGAGTACCTCGAGATGACCGCCATCGGCAGCCCATGCACACGTCCACTCACCGATACGACACTCATTTGCAACGCAATACTTTATCATTTCCAGATTACCTTGTCTTGCGGCCATATTAATCGTCCATATATCCCACTCACACTTTTTCTCCTCTCGCGCCCACTTGAGCAACTCCAGTTTATTCGTCTAGCAACTTTCATGCAGAACCATGTTTCATCTTCCCAGTCACTCGGCCAAAACGATTTGTTCTCCCAAGCAAAGTCCAAAGTCGATATCGACGACATCTCTTGGACTTCGAAACTCTTCTTCAAATCCTTCGCGCGAGATGATCTCTTAATCAACTTTCTCGTCTCCGTATTCACCCAGTGCAAGAATTTAAGATCAGTTCCATTCAATCTCGGAAGAATGTGTTTAAAACAAATATCGTCGTTATTCACAATCAAATCCCACAAATCTCTCTCCCCTCTCCGCCCTTTCTGCGCTCTCGTCGTCATCGCTCCAGACGTGATGACGTTTGTAGTATTATCACGACAAAACCAACTTCTCCTCTTCTTCTTTGTCTTCTTCTTTCTCTCAAAGTCTTTTATTATATGATTTGTTTTGTTTTTCGTCAAAGAAGAAAAATTGGCGTTTTTTAGGAAAAAGACATTTTTCTCATTTTCTTCACTTCTTCTGTCTTTTGTAGAAGAAACAATTTACTCGCAAAGCACAAAGAGAATAATGAAGCGGAAAGAATCCCCAAGAGCAACCCGCTCCGTGTCTTCTTCGTCGAAGGAGGAGGAGGAAAACGACGCAAACGACGACGGCCCTTCAGTCGCGAGGACGACAACAACGACAGCGAATTCGGGTATGAGTCGTCGACGAAGAAGAAACAACAACACAAAAATTATGAGCGAAAGAAGCGCGAACGAATCGAAAGCAACGACAATGACGGGAAAGTTTCTCTCGCGCTTGTTCACGAAAGAGAAGGAAAACGAAGACGAAGACTCTTCGCTGTTAATAGAGAAACTCGAAAAGGCCACGAGGAGCGAAGAAGCGAAAGAAATGGGTCGAGCGTTCGAAGATGAGGATGAGTGCAAAAATCCCCTAGTAAAAGGAGGAGATATTCGATTCATCGAAGCGTCTGGAAAACGAACGCCGACGGTACGCAGAGTCGAGTGTAAGAAGAAGGAAAAGACAAAGCGACGAGAACACACCACCGAGGAGGATAAGAGGGTGCTAGAGGAAGAACTTTCGGGAACGGAGAAGTGTCTGTTTGCGAAACAGTACAGCGCGAACGTCTGCGTCAAGGCTCCTTCCAGATGTTGGTTCGAGACGACGGTGGAAAGTTTTCGAGATGAGATTGGAGGGGAGCACGATTACGTAGGGTGGGCGAGGAAAGACGTGGAATTGAGCGAGACGTGCGGGATTGCGGAGTTTTGCACGTCGAATAAAGGAAAGTGTAGTTCGGTGAGAGTGTGGAACGACGATTGGGTGTTTCGAGGCGAAGATCGGGCGTTTGAACGGAAAGAGAAGAGCGACGCGGCGACGGAGAGAGGGGTGTTTGACTCTTCAAAGGGGAAAGGTGAAGAGAAGGAAAAGAAAGGGAAGAAAACAGGAAAACGATCATCGACGGAGAAGAAACTAAAGAAGGAATTCGAGGATAGAAACTACGTACCTTTATACGCCTCGGATACCAATCGAAACGTCTTCGCGGTTGGAAGTATCGTTTTGAGCACGATTGCGTTCGAGATGAAATACGTCGAGTTCCGATATTACGTAGATGGAGTTCTGTATAAAATCGATCGCATCAAACGAGATGCGCGAGAGAAAGACGACGACGAAAACGCGTGGTGGTTTCCAGTTACGAGTCATTCGAGCGAGTTGAACGACGTGACGTTTAATTTTGGGACGTACCCGATGTTTCGAAACTTATCGGAGGAAGCGCGAAAATCGAACGAAGAGTTTCTCGCGCGGGCAAAGAAAATATACGGGGACAATGATGCGACAACAAACAGCGGGCAAGAAGAAAGAGATTTGTTCTCGTGTTTACACTCGCCGTTCACGCGGTCCTCGTTACACGTCGATGTGAGTAGTAACAGCGGCAGCGGCAACAGCAGTGGTAGTAATGAAAATAGCAAAAACGAGGCGTTTCTTGAAGACGAACTTCGTCGGAGTTTTCTCCGCCCGATAAAGAAGCTCATGAGCGCGATATCGACCGGCGATTGTCCAGTGACGAACAAGAAAGATATCCACATCTTGTTCTGGCAGTTGTTGAGGACATATTTCGATTCGTCGTTCCGGATGGACAATTTTTTTTCGTTGTTGCTTTCGGATGATGGTTGCGAGGACAAGATGGACGTCGACGACACTTTAAAATTTAAGTCCGTGTTTACTTCGCCGTGGAAAGTCGACGCGACAAAAGCAAAGCGGGAGTGTTTTGCCTTGTGCCGATTGCTCGTAGCACACGACCCGCACGTCCTGGAATATTACTACGGAAAAGAAGAAGATGAAAAGAGAAACGCGTTACTTCTTTCAAACGATGAGTTTGACGTCTTTTGCGAAATGCTCAAAGACGACGGGAATATAGTCATGGGCTCAAGTATTCGTGGCTCTCGCATGCTCGATTGGTGGTTCCCAAGGTGCTTATTCGAATGCCTCTCTTTCGTGGCTTCCAGAGAACTCTTTTGCGGTATTGAAGAAGATTTGACGTTACCGCACCCGCTCGAAAGAGCGTCGAAACTGTTGCGCGCCACGGAGGAGGAAGGCAACTTTCGAATTTTGAGTCACCAGTCGTGGGGGGCGAATTTTACGAGACTGTTCGCCACTCGCGAGCTCTCTGTTGCGTTGATGAATGCAACTTTGTCCGTTGACGAAACGACGCTCGCCGAGGAACAGCCATCCGCCGTCTACCCCTACGACGACGACGACAAAGAAGAAGAAGAAGAAGAACGGCACGCAGAATTTTCGGAGAATAAAAAAACACGTTTGAATCGATTGAAAATATACACCGAAAGACGCGAGCAGTGTAAAGCTGCGTTTGTCTTTGCCGCGATGACGACGAGTTTGCGAAACGTGCCCGAGCGAGCGATAGATCCGAGTGATGTGAATAAAGATGAGTTGCGAGATTTCTCGCGCCACCCGCGTTACCCGGATCTACTGGGCGCTTTCGAAGCTATTAAATGCCCGATTGACTGGGAGGCGACCGAAAATATAACGTCCAACGATGGCAGCACATTTGATGTGTGCGAATACGACAGAGAGATCAAGAAAAGGATGAATCGCCTCCGAAGAAACGATCGTGTCATCGACGATCGCGCCGAGAAGAAATTTGAAAGAAACGACCATTTTACGAGCGACACTATTAAGTCAAATGATGTTTGGGGTTTAAAGATGTTTGATCCTATCAATACCGGATTCTTTCGCGACCGAACCATAAAAGAACTCTTAGATTACAATTGTACCACGGATATGGTCATCGAGTCACACGGACTTAATTCGAACAAATTCGGCACGACGCCGTTGGATTTTTGGATGCAAGAAACGACCCGGTGGGCGTACGATCGGTACGAGCCGTTCGCGAAGGATCCGCACGCAGCATTGAAAGGTACGCGAGTCGGTCTCGCGGCCAGGCATCTCATCGATACGCTCTCGCGACTCCTCGCAGATGAAGTGGAAGCGTGGATTGAAGACCAATTCACTGTCAGCAAAGCGCTGTTCTTTCATTATTACGTCGCGAACCCGTGGCACACGCCCAGAGGCGAGGACCTTCCTCTGGGTTTTTGGGAATCGCGCGATGGGGCCGATGCTGACCGATGGTTGAATGAACGCCCTAAGAACGGTGCAGAATATTGGTGTTGTCCGATAACTCCGTTGCAGCACTACGTTCCCGGATGTTTGAAGCGAAATCGACGGATGCGTAATTATGATTACCAACGCACGAAACGCGAACGTCGAGCGCACGCGAACATTCAGTACGATTTGACCAGCGGTTTCGATGCGGAGCTTCTGTGCGCGGCGCAATGCGTACCGGAATTGGATGTCGACGAATTCTGGAAATGTAATATATTTGGGCAAGAAAGATATGCGGAGGAGTGGAGTAAAACTCTGTTGTTTGATTATACTAAACAAACCCGGGAAGCGGATGCGATAGCCACGGAGATGACGGAGCACGCGTTTATGACTGGGGGGACGCCACCCGTGGTAGATGACGCTTTGAACGAAGAAAGTGGCAAGCTTAGTAGAAAAGCCGCGGAAGAATTCGTGAAGAAACGACAGGATTCTTTACCGAAAGAGACTATTTTTACGCGCTTGCGCTGGTCGCCGTTTCCTTGCGATGGAGTAATGTTGGATCCACCTACTGAAATCAACGCGCACGTCCGCGATAGGTATTCTCACGTCCACGATAAAACCAATCCTCGAAATGAAAACGAATTGTCTTTCAGAGACTTTTTCAAATACAAAGCGGGCGATTCGTTGAGACAGCCGTACAAGAACGCGAGCGAACACGTCGCGCAGCTTTTCACTGGGATGAGCCACCTCTCGACGTTTCTGGTGGAACCGGGAGAGACGCGCCCGAGGCGTCAAACTTTTTTACGAGAAGTTGAAGCGCACGATACCACACGCACGCAATCAAATGTTTTAAGATCCGCATACGAAGCGATCGTCTCGAACAACGCACAGACCGAACGCGCCAGGGTGCGAATTGCCGGCTACTGCGCGAAATTAATAGTCTCTCGTTCGAGAAAGGTCGCGATACCAGCCACTCTTCCTCACCAGGAAGAAGAGTGGAAGAAGCCTTTCGTACCGATGGCATTGGTGTGTTTCATTTTCAACACGTGGAGAGATCACTTCGAGGATGAAAAGTATGTGTTCGATCACGATTCCAAATTCGCGTACGTATTGCAATTATACTGCCATTCGATGGCGTTTGAAAACCCGGGCGCGCGAGACGTGTGTCGCAAGCACATCGAGTTGGCGTTTAAATTTCCTCTGGTTAAAAAATTCGCGTTTCAAACGAGAACTTTCGCGGACAACTTTTTGCAATCGTTCAGCAATTGGTGCAAGTCAGTCGACGCGAGCGATCCTAATAGTTCCAGAGAGGAGGAGATGGAAAAACAAATCTCGTTCATGATGCGCGTGCTGTCAAACGTACCGGAAGGATCAAAGAACGCGGGGCCCGAAAGACCGGGATTTTCACCGATTCGCGAGACTCTGATACTGTCGATGCGCAAATATCTGGAATACTTGGCGAAAGATTTAGGGGATTTGAACGAAGGATTGATCGAGTGCATGAGGGTTTTCAAAGACACGCCTGAGCTGATCGGAGAGTACGGTGTCAACCAATTACATCCGAAACACTGGAAAAAGTTCCAAATGCTCTTCGAGCGTATCATCGAGCGTTTGGAGTGCGTCGCGAGACTTCTATCGCGATGTCGCGGAATTCTCGATTCGAAAGATTTCATGTTTGAACCTGGACTGATGGACCAGCTCGCCGAAATCATCGCGTACATTGGCAAGCACTTCCACTTATGCGGCAGAGAAGGCACGGAAAATCCATTTGGAGTATTTGTCAAACATTTGAGCTCTGAATTTGATTTTCAACAAGATGTTAACGGAGTATTATGCGTTGACCCGGGAAGGTTTCTGAATCCAGTGGTTGAGATTCTCTGTCGAATGACGGAAAGTCCTTTACCTGAGGAAGAAGAGAGACATGATTATTACGATCTCTACTGTGGATGTGACTTCTTAAACGTTCGCAACCTTTTTACAAGGGTGGGCGGGGAGGATGAAGTCGACGATCCGATCCGAGATCACGGAGATGGTCCACAACATTTCAAATGCAAAGTCCGAGGTGAATTTCTGGACGCGCTCGTGAGACACGTGACGAGAAAAGATGTCCAGAACCTTTCGTTTTACTTGAAGGGCGAAGACCTCCTTAGACCTCCTCGGAGGTCTTTCAATTTCGGAGGGCCTTCCAATTTGAAGGACGTTTTCTTCTATATGCCGACGTCTTGGTTTATGGATAAAGGCGTGCTCTCCGAAGGTACAATAACCGAAGCAACGGTGCATCCAGAACACGTCATCGAGTACGGAGAAGAACGAAAAGAATATTACATAAGAAGGCGTCTCAACTCTGTCCGATGCGAAAATCGCATCCTTCACGCGGCGGCTGTGAAAGCGTTGCACATGAAATTGAACGATTTAGAAGCTTTAGATGGCAACAAAAACATCCTCCCGGAAATGCTCGATCCAATCACGCACTCCATCATGCTCGACCCAGTTTTTGTGGGCAAAACGGAGAAGACGTCTTGCGACTTCTCGACGCTTTCCCGGCACTTTCAAAAATCCGGCAAGCGAACCGATCCGTTCACCGGTTTGCCCGTCGTCGGCGAGATTCGCAGGAACGCGAAGCTGAAAGAACGCATAAAAAAACTCTTACAGAAGGAAAACGCGATGT
>Ga0209091_10001466_pt1 | contig 20673 bp, 30 predicted proteins | sample ArcticOcean_MG_C_6_FD_187438 | JGI IMG/M metagenome (GOLD analysis project Ga0209091, IMG submission 187438) | Marine microbial communities from western Arctic Ocean - ArcticOcean_MG_CB8_128 (SPAdes) (version 2) | ecosystem: Environmental > Aquatic > Marine > Oceanic | place: Arctic Ocean...
TTTTTTTATAAAGTTATTATTTGTTTGAGATAATTAAATTATACGATATGTCGCATTGGGTGCACTGTTTTCAATAAATTTCATTTTATAAACTTGAATATATTCCTGCAACATTTCAACCCAGGATTGAATTACATTTGTGGATTCAACACATTTTCTAAATTTTATAGGACTTCTTTGATCTACATTCATTCTTAGTCCTATAAAATATTCTCCTTTTTCTGATTTAAATCCAACACTGGTAAAGGTATATTGCATTTTTTGCATTTTTTTTATCTCTTGAGGCATCTCTACAGAAATTCTCTTGAATCCATATCCCCATTTTCCAGGCGACAAACCTTGAAACAATATCTCTTTTAATTCTGTGTTATTCATATTCATACGTTGGTATTTTTAATTTTACTTAAAAAATTATTTTGTTCAATTTTTTGTACATTGAGTAAAAAATTTGAACTCAACGCTCCGGGACGGGTTCGAACCGCCGACATCTCGATTAACAGTCGAACGCTCTACCAACTGAGCTACCAGAGCTAACCGTGCTCCCCAACCGTGCTCCCAACCGTGCTCCCTATACCGTGCTCCCTCTTTTCCGTGCTCCCAACCGTGCTCCCCTTGTCCGTCTCCCTATACCGTGCTCCCCTTGTCCGTCTCCCTATACCGTGCTCCCTATACTGTGCTCCCTCTTTTCCGTGCTCCCTCTTTTCCGTGCTCTCCCTCTTTTCCGTGCTCTCCTTGTCCGTCTCCCAATACCGTGCGCCCAAAAATCATTATAATTACTAATATACGACAATATTCTTTTCATATATAATTTTTCCGTGTCCAATACCGTGCTCCCTATGCCGTGCTCCCTTTTCCGTGCTCCCTATGCCGTGCTCCCTGTTCCGTGCTCCCCAATCTAATATATTTTTATATCTTTAAGTGCTTTTAACTTAATTATTCGTTACTATCATCGTCGTGATTTTCGCTTTCTCCAAATACAAACAATCCTTCGTTGTGCTCGTGTGGATTCCATGAAAATTCAATGAGTTCTCCCGAATCTGGTGTTGTAAATGTAAAGTTTGGAATAGGAACTATAGATTGTTCTTGTTCTACCACATTTGTATAACTTTCAACAGTTTCGGGAGAACTCATTAAATTTGGCATTGCATTTCCTAAGGCATTATATTGAGTGATATTGATTGGAGGTGCTCTTCCAATTCTGCGGGTATGCAATGGTTCTTGTTGAAAATTGCGGTCTAGGAATGGTGCCAAATTAGCAGGTTGACGAGCTATTCTTTCTTCTTGAGTAGGAATTCGCATTCTTCTACGAGCTCTGCCTCTTGCTGCACTCTGCTGATTAGTTGAACCACCTTCTGGCGTCTTTTCTTCTTCACTGCCAGACATCTCTGATTCTGTAGATGTATATATATCATTACTACTACGTTTACCATTCGTTCCATTCGTATTTTCCAATAATTCATCCAAACATCTGTCCAAATATGTATCGCATCGACCCGTCTCATATTTTGTGCAAAGTTCATTCATTACATTACTATTTTTCTGTTTCCACTCGTGAAGTGCTGCTCTTTTTATTAAACTCTCTGCCTCTTTTAATGCATTTTCACAATCACCGGTTACAAGCTTACGGTAAAACGATGTCATAAATCGTTGTAATTTATTTCTAGGAATAATATGTTGAATTTGATTTATTATGTTATTTCGTATATCACGCGTATGAGATAGCATTAAACGCAATCCTATCTGTCTTTTCATCTGAATTTCATTACTTGATTCTAGATGTTTTATTCTTTTTTTATGAATCCTTTGTAAACGTCTGAGATTTCTTACATCCTCTTGTATGTCTCCAATATGTTCTTCCTGGACAGCTATCTCTGCTCTATTTACCCGTAGTGTCTCTAACTGACTCTCTTCTCGTTTAATAAGAAGTGTTCTGCAACAAGGACACGTATAATTTTGCTTCATCCATTCGAAGAAACAATCACAACAAAAGATATGTCCGCACGGAGTGTTGACAAGCATATCAGGTTTTGTGTCATCAAAACAAATATTGCATTGACGATAATTGTCTTTATTCTTTGATTCTGTCATAGTTTCTGTATTGATATTAACGTTTGTAACAGAAGTGGTTTCTGTAGTTTGTGATGTGGAAGAAGGTTCCGTCATTTAATTTACTATCTTTTTATATAATCTTTTTTTAATTTCAATTTTATGATTATTATAAAATTGAAATGATTTTATAATATTAATTTAAAAACTAAAACACACATACCTTTATTAAATGACTACAACCAATACATTTATCTCGCGCGAGGGTGTTCATACTATCTATAGTGAAATTCATAATTCTATTCTTGAATTTCCGGGCACTTCCACAGAATATCACGCAGAAAAACTTCAGGTCCACGGATTTGAGTTCGAACGAATTGCCAATGCCATAACAAAATGGCCAAATACATATTGGGGAATGGGACCATTCAAAAAAACAGATGAAGGTTGGTTTATTGATTACGAAAATAGTCCTATGAAAAATATTTCATATGACGGCGAAAATAAAATTCTTCGTTTGCGGGTCAAGCAACTAGAAGCTACTATTCGAGATTTAGAAAATGATAATACTTTGCTTGTTGAAAAATTAGAAAAGGGTTATAAAAAACTCAAAACAATGGCGAATCATTCAATGTCTGGATGGAATGGCGGGGGTGTGATTCATTAGTTATAATCTTGATACTACTAACTACCAAATAATATTAGGAATATCATCCACTCTACATTTCATATAATTATAAAAGTCCCAAAAATCTATCACTTTTTTATGACCAGATACAGCTTCCTTGAATTTTTTTGCTTTGTCTTCTTCTTCCATATTTTTTAAAAAATCGGTATGCTCTTCTAGTTTAGATTTTCTTGCATTGAAATCTTCTTCTGCACGATTTATTTTTGTAGTCAATTGCACTCTTAATCGTGCCATTTCTTGGGCATTACTAGCACGAATAAAAGTTAGGTTTCTTTTATGTTGTGCTCCTGCTTCTTCCACTTTTCTCGATATTCTACGTATCTCATTGTCTATATGTAATTTTGCAATGGTTTGTAATTCCTTATTTTCTATGGCGTGATCCCCGTTTGCGTCCAATCTATCATAAAGGGTGAGAATCTGTTGCCACGTTTGTTGGTCACAGTCCGATGGACAGACTAATGGTTGTGAGTATGCTACAGATGGATATCCTCCCATTGTATATTAATTTTAGTTCTTTTTTTTAAGTGCTTAAATTTACGTAAACTATAATCTAGGGTATCTACGACCTTCTACTACTGTTTCTGGTTCTTCATTCTTATAGTATTGTTGATAACAAACACAAAAAAAAATTATAGATGATATTGATTCTAGTAACATTATATATTTATCATTTGATTATTTATTCATCGTTGATTATTCATCGTTGATTATTTATCGTTGATTATTTATCGTTGATTAATTAGGGATAGATGGGTGCACTTTTGTGGGTCGAGGCCTATTATGATTCTCAATAATTGACCTGAGGGATGGTACCTTGTCTTCCATACCTAGAGACTTAGCGAGTTGCACTTTGGCTAGATGCTCCATAATAAATGCCCGCCGCGAGACTTGCATCTGAATGTCATTTCCACTTGAATCCAAATGGTGCTGATTACTTGCTTGACCTACTCTCACATTGCGCTTATTTTTAAGCTTGGAATGTAGTGCCTTTTTGGCGGCCTGACGCTGCTCTTCTTTAATTTGCTTTTGTGTTTCCACATACTTCAAATATTCCTTGGCAGTAATTTCCTGATCTCCGTGAGGTGATTTGGTGTGAGAATCATCGTTACAGTAATGAGAGTTACAGGTTTTGGTTGAGCAAGACATGTTGTTTGTGTTTGGAGTAGGTATAATAAGAATGGTTTATACTTTATTATTATACAATATATTTGCTTCAATTTTTGGTTTTATTTGCACAGCGACCCATAAAATACCATTATTAAACAGAAGATTGGAAAGAACATTAGAGAGATTATTAATAATTTAAATGGTACAAAAGTTATACAACGTAAACACCGAAAACTAAAAGAATTTTGTTGACAGTCTACAATTAATTTTCTATTTTCTACCGTTGTTACAAAAACATTATCATATATATCTGTTGCCGCGTGTGGTAATATTCTAAAATAGTATTCCTCAAATTCATTATCGAGTTGCATTAAAAATTCCATAGCCATACTATTTAAAATCATATTTTGTATATCTCCGTCTACAAACACTATCCATATATTTGCACCATATACAAAAATATTAAAAACAAATTCCTGAAAAGTATCTATCATCACCCACGCATCCAAACAAGGATATACTTTATTTAATTTAGTTCTTTTTGTTAGATTGTCCCAAATATTAAAACTTTTTGTAAAATAAATCAAAGATACCCCACACATCATTGCTTTTTTATACCATTCTGATTTATTTGGGCAAAAATCGCCATCAAACTTAGCAATTTCATTTGCTATCAAAGCTATATACATTAACCATTGTGCTATAAATACCAATATTGGCAGTGCAGCATATAATGAAAATATATGTGTGCAATAAACAGTATTTGATTTTTTTAATTCTTCATTGCGATATCCTCGCAATAAATGATATTTCATCAAACTAAACATACCAAATTTTGGATCGTTTAAAACTATTTCTAGTTTATCGTCCGGTCCCATATCAAAAGTTTTTATATTTAATGTTTGACTAGGGGATTCTACATCAGGGGTTATTTTTTTCATATGTTCGTTACCTATTAATAAATCATCGCCTAGTTTTTCACATATATTATTTCCTACCATTTTGAAAGCATCACAGATTCCTTTACACATATAGATTAATTAAATCTATATATTTAAATTACTTTGAAAAACAGTTAAAATAAATAATCTTCATAAAATTCTCTCATCACTATTCCTGTATTTGCTGTAGCCATATAACAAGGCGCGCAAAACTGTCCTATTCCTGACAAAAAATGTTTCCTGTGATAGATTGATGTCGTTATTTCATATTCGGTTTTTTGCTTGCAGATTATACATTTATCATATTTTACTGGAACTGGGAAATTCATTAAAGGTTTATCTCCTTTAATTTGCCTATTTCGAATAAATTCCATTTTATTCTTACTATTTTTCCACGCAGAAAAAGTTTTAAAACAATCCAAACAGGTTGTTTGATTTTCTTTTGGAAAATAAAATTTATATGGAGTTTTTTCCCAACAATCTCTCCAGGTTTTTTTATTATTTATTAAATTTGCTTGAACTACACAAGTTATACTGGATAAATCTTTGCAACATAACCAACATTTATCAGTCTTTCTATTTCTATGGGTCATATATGATAAAAATTAGGTCTATAACTCTAATTAGTTTTTATTTCTCTATAATCCTAATCTATAAAATTGAAATAAAGTGTCAACATAAAATAACATCACAAACATCTTATATAATAATGAATACTCCTCCTACTAGTCTCGCTGCTTCTAACTACAAATTTGTTGAAGTTTATGGCACAGATTTCCGCCCTCACGTTAAAGATATGGCCGACACAGTTACACGTCTCAAACTATGGGATTGGTTCAGAACTGAAACTCCTCCGGAAGGACAGGGTTATATGTTTTGGAGTCATCAGAATGTTGATACTATTAGTGATGCTCTTAAAGATAATCAACATAGTGGTGCTACGTTTGGTTACTGTATGAGACTAATGCAAGCTATTGCTAAGCAAGGCTTTGTTGAATGGAACGTTACTAAGCACATTCCAGAATAAGTAAAGAAAAATATTAATGAATTGATATAAGTAGATATTTATAAAAATATATAAGAATGAATTTTTTTTTTAGTAAACCTGAGCCTCCTCCTGATGAGATAGGATTTTTACAATTTTTAGTTTATTTGTGGATATTTTGTGTAATTATTAAATATATTGATGATAAAAATGGGGGAAATTTAATAAGAAAAAAAATTTCCAAAAATAAAAAACAGGAAGATGACCCATTAAAAAAAGTTGTAGGATTGGAAAGTGTAAAAGAAGAAATACGTTATTATATGGATTTTATAAAAAATAAAGAAAAATATGCTGACTGGGATGTTAAACTTCCAAAAGGTATTTTACTTGCTGGTCCACCTGGCACTGGAAAGACACTGCTTGTTAAAACAATGGCTGAAAATCTAGATATTCCTATTATAAGTATGTGTGGCTCAGAATTTGTTGAGATGTATGTTGGCGTTGGTGCATCCCGTGTTAGAAAGTTATTTGCTAATGCTAAGAAAAATAAAAAATGTATTATTTTTATTGATGAAATAGATGCTGTTGGTTGTAAAAGAGGTTTGGATAGAAATGGTGAGAGAGATAGTACATTAAATCAGTTGTTGGTTGAAATGGATGGTTTTGATGTTACAGATAATATAATAGTATTTGCAGCTACAAATCTTGTTAAAAATTTAGATTCTGCTCTTACCCGTTCTGGTAGATTCGATAAAAAGGTTTATTTTGACCCTCCTAATTTTAAAGAACGAAAAGAATTGTATAAACTTTATTTTGAAGATATAACTTTACCTACTAATTTATCTTATGATATCTTGTCTGAACGTAGTGCTGGTTTAACCGGAGCTGATATTGCAAATGTATGTAATCAATCAAAAATTAATGCTATTCAAGCTGAGCAGCCAAATTCTACTGTTCGTGATAGTGATATTCAACAGGCCATTGATGAAGTAATGATTGGACGAGAAAAGCGTGAAAGAACTATGTCACAGGAAGAGAAGGAAAGAGTATCCCACCACGAAGCTGGTCACGCTTTGATTGGTTATTTATTAAAAGATTGCACGCATCCTGTCAAAGTTAGTATTGTTCCCAGAGGTGAAGCTGCATTAGGTTATAGTCAGCAAAAAAATGTGAATAAAAAATTATATACGGAGGGAAGTATTCTTTCTCAAATCGCGGTATGTTTGGGTGGTAGAGTTGCTGAACAACTTATTTATAATAATATTTCTACTGGTGCTTCTGATGATATTGAAAAGGCCTCGAATTTAATATATCAGTATTGTTGTGTCTGGGGAATGAATAAAAAAATAGGTCCTATAAATCCTAGTTGTATGGGAATGGTTGGAGAGAATTTGAGTGATGAAATGTTTAATGAATGTGCAGTTATTATGCAACACGTAGAACAGTTTGTAGCAAAATCTTTAAAGCGGTATAAACGCTATGTTGAAGCGATCGCAAAAGATTTATTGGCAAATGAAACTATTAATTACGAACGTATACTTGAATTGGTTCCGAAAAAATTAGAGAATATTCTTGAAATATCTTATTAAGTTTTTGATTTTAAAGAAAAAATAAAATCAAAAAAAAATTGTTGCCCACGGCAGGACTCGAACCTGCAACCCCAAGCTTAGAAGGCTTGTACGCTAACCATTGCGCCACGAGGGCAGTTTACTGTTTTCTTTGTTTTGAGAGTAGGATTTGAACCTACGTAAAGGGAGCTTAAGTCCCACGCTTAGCCAACTAAGCTATCTTAAATAAGTTGCTGTTTGAAAACAATTGGGGGCGTTGAGGGAATCGAACCCCCGACCTCTCCCACCCAAAGGGAGAATCATACCCCTAGACCAAGCGCCCATAAAGTTTTATCAGATCGCTGTGAGCAGGATTTGAACCTGCGCGGGCATAGCCCATTTGATTTCAAGTCAAACTCCTTAACCGCTCGGACATCACAGCTGTTAGCCTCCATCGAGAGTTGAACTCGAGACCTTATGATTACAAGTCATACGCTCTGCCAACTGAGCTATAGAGGCTCCGTGCTCCCTGTATCCGTGCTCCCTGTATCCGTGCTCCCTGTATCCGTGCTCCCTGTATCCGTGCTCCCCCAATCCTGCCCAGATTCGAACTGGGTTCCGACAAAGCGGCAGTACCAACTACATTCAGGATTAGATGCTGTCAACATTTTAACGAACCTGCTTAGACCACTTGCATACTAGGGCATACACCCTAGGCAGGATTCGAACCTGCGACGCCTTACGGCCAGAAGATTTTAAGTCTTAATGTTATGATTAATTGCTGGATGTTGACAAAAAATAGCAAGAACGGGATTTGAACCCGTGTGGGGCATTACGCCCAAAGGATCTTAAGTCCTCCGCGATCGACCAGACTACGCCACCTTGCTTGTTTTTTATTTTTGCTGGAAACAATTCATTTACGCGCTCTTCCACTGAGCTACCGAAGCTATTGCTTCGAGCAGGTTTCGATCCTGCGACCACGTGCTAATAAGGCAATTGATAATTTGCTGTTCGTTTCCGTTACTGGATTCATTATTATTAAGTTTAAAAGACTTTATTTTTGAATATTGCTGTTAGAATCCATTTTTATACCGGGCTCCCTTAATTCTCCCTGCGGGGTTTGAACCCGCGACCTTCGGCTCATAAGACCGATGCTCTACCAACTGAGCTAAAGGAGATTATATGTTACACCTCTATACTTGACACTTGCCCCCTCTTTTCAATTTTCTGTACATAGGTTATCTTAGACTACTTTTTTTATACTAAGACTCCTTCACACACTAGTATGGTGTTACTTTTTTAAGCGACTTTATAATTATATATATTAGTTTTTAAAAAGATACTATATATATATATTATATGTCACAAGAATGTCTCATATGTTTTGATAATGTCGAAAACAAACAAGATAAAGTTTATTGTCTTGTTTGTAATAAAAAGGTTCATTATACGTGCTTCCAACGTTGGAGCAAGAAAAAAAAAATGGTTTGTGGTGATACTTTAGACATTTGTATCCATTGTCAACAAAATGCATTACTTGTTCAAAAACGAAGTTTTTTCTCCAAATGTTGTCCGTGGTTTTAATTTGGTTCAAGGTCATCATTTATGAAATGGTGTTTTTTATTAAAAAAAGATATATAAAACTCTAAAAATGGAAGTCTTGTATTTTTATAAAAATTTAGAAATATATTATAATCATTATAAGCCAAAAGACCAATAAACAAGTAATTTTTATAACAAGTTAATATATATTATGACAAAAAAGAATAAAACAAAAAAGAATAAAACAAAAAATAATAAAACAAAAAAGAATAAAACAAAAACTAAGGATATTTCATATTATAATAAGGTACCACAATTACTTGAAGTAAATGGTTATAAATTATTGATATTACCAAGAAAATCAAAAGTAACATTGGTAGAATGTATGTTATTTGGTGGATATTATTTTGAAAAAAAAGAAACATCCGGAATTTCACATTTATTAGAACACGTATTAACCGATGCATGGAAAAAATGTAAATTAAAATCGTGTTCTGTATTTTGGGAAAAATATGGTGTAAAATCGAATGCACATACAAGTATATCAACAAATAGATATTGGATAAAAGGAATGTCTGCTTTTTTTGATAATATGTTGGAATACATTGTTGAAACAATGATAAATCCAAAATTTACAGAGTCGGATGTTAAAAGGGAGAAAAATGCAGTAGAAAATGAATTAAATCAATATTTAAATAAACCATCTTGGAAATTACACGACAAAGTTTGTAAGGAATTACATACAGTTGAAGGTATGCAATATGCAAATGATGAACAACAACAATTAAATATATTAAAAACTATAACGAAAAAAAAACTACTGGTTCATTTTAATGAATTTTATACAAAAAATAATATGTTATTTATTATTAGTACAGGTTTAGACAAGGAAAAAATAATAAGAAAATTTAAATCATTGACTAATAAAGAAAAAAAAGTCCCAGCGTGTTCATTTAAAATAGCAAAGTCTGGGTGTTTTCAAAATAATAAAAAAATAGTTTATATAAGCGAACCACAAGCAAAAAATACAGACATATGTATATGTTTCCCCCTAGAACTGTATATAAATGAAAAATATTATTACCACCTTGATATGGTATCATCAATTGTATCTGGTGATTTAACATCCCTAATTCTCAGTGTTTTAAGAAAAAAATTAAATTTAGTTTATGGAGCCAGTTGTTTTTCTATTACAAATATGTGTGGTACAGTAGTATATATATCTGTTTCAACATTGGATAAAAATATTAAAAAGGTAATAGAAAATATATTCGAAATTTGTAAATTATATTCAAAAAAAATAATATCCACAAATAAATTATTACAAGTAAAGAGAAAATATAAAATGGGAATATATCAAGCTAATTTAAATAGTGTTAAGTCTGTTAGAAATTTTTATGCAAACCAATTTTTATATCAATTGAACAATAAAGATAGAAAAGTTGTTACTTTGAATGAAAAAATAAAAAAAGTAAGTAGTTTAACAAAAGAAAAGACAAGGCAAATCATAAAAAAAATATTTGATACAAAAAACTGTTTAATTGTATACCAAGGCAAAAAAAAAATACAATTCGATATGAATAAAATTTAAATAAAAATATAATGAATATTAAATTAAAATTTATAATATTTGGAGTTACAACTTTCTTGTAGTAAATACTTATTATGATGGTAAATATATGAATATGTTTATGGGGCGGGAAGAATTATCACGGTTTAATTATATCGACCAGTAGTCTTATACTGGTTATGTTGTTCTTGTTTATTTTTATTTTTATCTATTACACAATCTATACATATAAATTCTTCACCATATACTACATTTACTTGTCTTCCATATTTTACATCATCACATATAAAACATTTTTTTTTTGCATAACGTTTATAAACATCACTTAAATTTTTTTTACGTTTGTTTTCATTTCTTACCAATGTATTGTTTTTCATTACAAAATAAGGTTGATCGTCTTGTTTACAACAACATATTCCCATTTATATTATATACTATTTTATTAAATTTGTGTTATAAGTTCAAGCAACATCTTTCAAGAATATATTTATATAAATATAAAATTAATATATATATCAATAATGATATTCGCAATAATATTAGATGAAATTGGTATCAAAAATCGACTTCCTGACGAGATGGTTAGAGAGATAAGTAATTGTTTATTTCATAATATTAAAATTCACGGTAAACATTTACAAAAAACTTCTGAAGTTGTAAACTTCAATTCAGTAATGAGTCATATACCTCGATTGCTTTTCCCGTATGTAGGACCTCGTATTATTTATTCTAGTCGCACTAAGAAAGAAGGATATGTGAAATTTGTTTATGTTTTATATCATAAACGTGTTAGAAAACTCATTGTTGAATATTTTATTCCAAAAAAAAATAATAATGCACGACGACGACGACGCGCAATGGAAGGCCGGAATGCTCCTCCATCCACAAATGACCGTATACGATATCTTTATTTTAATAATATAATACAAACTTGTTTGAAACGTTAATCGTTTATTCTATTTTCCTCTATTAAACTAGCTATATAGGTTACTACTAGCAATATCATAATAAATATGAGAGTGAGGGCATCTGACCCAATGTTTGAGTCAGAGATAATAGTGCAACTTTCTGGGTCCATTATTGTTTCGATTTATGTTATTTATGTTTTTTGTTAATGTTGTGGTCGATATCAATTTTATGAAACCATATAAATATTTTTGTTGTTATGGAAAATTTTTTATAAAATAATTTAGTCGTCATCAAAAGAACGCACAAATGAGTGGCATATAGCACCACAGAATAAACCACAAAGATCAGCTCTTTCATCATCTGTTCCACATAGACAGGTAGTAATAACACTAAGTAATCCTAACATAATAGCAACACTATATAAGAATGTGAATGCTAAACCCGCATTTTTATCTACAATTTTAAATTCACAACTTCTTTTATAAGTAGTGAAATTACTTTTTGGTGTGAAAAGAACACAAGTTTTAGTATTACCTAAGCTATAGAAATAGGATTCTACTGGAATAATGATATCTTTTGTAAAATTTGATGGAGGTGTAATGAATGTAAAACAGTTTAAAATTACTACTTCTTTGTTGGCTTTTGACTGTTTTGTTTTTACATCCATTATATCACTGATTATATAACCCTGTGCGAAGGATGAGCTGAACGAAGCTTCGATATTTGTAAATAGAGTAAATAGAGAGAATAGGATAATAATTTGCATTTTTGATTGAATGATTTTTTGAATGATTTTTAGATAGTTTTTATATTTATATAAAAACTACTTCAATTTTACATTTTCAATTATATATATCACTTATATATGTCACTTAAATATTTAAAATGTGTATAACGAATTTGCATTGGAAAAGCATTTATGAATACTAATTAAACATATTATTTGATTTTTAGTTAGTATATGGATGTTCATCCTATTATAGAATTATGGAATATACTTATGATTTTTATAATGTTATTTGTCATTATTATATTATTAGGAATTGTTGTTTGGATTTTGGGGCTCTCACTTTATGAATTTTGCATAGCACACGTCTATTTATTTACAAAATGTTGCAACAAATGTTTTTTTTGTTGTATAAAACCCATTAATACATCCACTATAGTTCCTATTACAAAATGTGATTTAGTTTATATTGGAAAAACACCCTCAGGACATAATAATTATGATGCTGAACCTATCGATATTTGCAGCATAAAAATAGTATTATAAAATTGAAACTATTATTTATTTTATAATAATTATAATAATGTTAACTGCGACTGCAACTAACAAAACAATATCAAACGACGTATTTAAAGTAGTAACTATGCCCTGTCGTATGAACTCTGTCAAAATGGTTACTAATAGTAACTGTAAAGAATACGTTTTGTATGTTAGCTCAAAAGATCGTATGAATGCGAGAATTGAAGATTTAGATCTTATGCCATATTTAGATGAAGTTTTGAGCGATGATGATAAAAAATTACTCGAGTCAGCTGGTGTGGAAGGAGTAAAACTAAATCCTATTGCTCTAATTCGTGAAAAAAATCCCGAGGCTTTTGAAGAAATAAAAACTGCTTTCTTTAAATCTGTCCCTACTAGCTGGTATTTTATAGGTGTTTCTTCCGATGGTGTCTTCTCGTGGTTTCAATATCCAGAAATTGCTCACACAGCTCAACGATATCTGGAAACTAGTGTTCAAGGTGGGAAAATTGTAAAAATTGTATTTACTGAACATGAAGAATGTGAATCGGCACCCACGTGTCTTCCATATTACTCCTTTAATGATAAATATATGAAACTAAAATATTCTCCCAGAACACTATTAAATAATGATGATGGTTCGAGTAGTGCTGTTTGCGCAACTATTAAGTGTGATGCTAAGTGGTCTCGGTTTATTCGAGACTTTATTAAACAAAAAAATAAAATGAATCGAGCACAATACTATTAAGTTATAGTTGAAATTTATTTATCTATAAATATAACAATGTGGAAAAGACGTAGACAACCTATGAGTGATAAACAATTTCTACAATTGTGCAAAACCGATTTTTCGGCTGCACTTAAATTAAATAAACTTTGGAGAGGAGATTTAATACCAAATCTTCCTATTACTAAAAATATTTTTTGTTTAAATGATAGAATATATGATATCGAAAAACTCAAACAGGATTTAAAATGTGTTGTTGCAAATACCGAAACTGGATGGGAGGATAAAGGTAAGGGTGCTGAGTTTTTGAATATTTGGAAGTCTATTACTTTGAAAGGATATCAGGGAAAGATACAACCTTTTTTAGAAACACATAATTTAGTTGAGAATAGTATTAATCCTTATCAATATACCGATAATATGAAACATTGTAACTATATTAGAGAGATTCTTGCTGAAATAGAAAAAAATGGTTCTGAAGTTTATCTTGTTCGCTTATTAAGTCTAGTTCCAGGTAAATGGGTTGGATTTCATACAGATAATAGTGTTTTTAAAGATAAAATGAACATTATTCGTTGCCATATTCCTATTGTAACACATTCCAAGTGTCAAATGTTTTTAGGTTACCCTACCTCTTATTTTCCAAAGCTAATACAAACGAATAAATATAAAGCAAATCCTTTTTTTAATTGTCATTTAGATGCTGGACGTTTGTGGTATACAAATGTTAATTGTCTTCACGCTGTAGAAAATAAAAGTGATATTGTTAGAGTTCATCTCGTCGTTGATATTAAACCTACGAAGGAGATGCTGCAAAATATTTATGGTAAAATCTAGTTAATATTGTGTTGAATTATCGAAATATTCTCCACGTTCCATATTATGTCGCTTCCAATATATTACTTGTTGGGTATCCTTAACGAAATTCCAACCCACAAATGCCACTATTACCAAAATATAAATATTCATTAAGTATCCTAATATCTCTCTAAAATTATCACCAAACATATAATATGTAACAAGATTTCTTTTTCAAATTATAAAATTGAAATGGATATATCCTTTCTATAATTAGATAAAATATGCCTCTTTCTAGCTCTATGTTCTCTACTATGTTTCCTGTGTTTTTGGGTCTTATGGGCTTTCTACTTGCTCATATGACCTTTTATATGTTTAGTTATAGCTCTTTGCTGTTTTCACTTGTTGTTATTTATACCACTATGTTTTGTATCCATTTTGATAAAGAAGTTTATTTGGTTTTGGTTTATTTGAAAAGTCGGTTTTGTAAGAATTTTATGAATGGTGGTTTTGCACCGTTTAATAACAGTGGATGGAGCAATGTTGTTACTGATGAAAATGGTAATATTATAGACAGCGAATATGAAGATGATGACTTTGACGCTACTGATAATATTATCTCGAGAAAGAGGAACAGGAGGAAGCCTCCTGATGATGGAGTTCTTGTTGAAAGTGATGAATCAGATGAATGTATGGAAGCCGATTCAGAAGATAACGAAAAATCTAAGTGTGTCTAATGTCGCTGACTTAATAAATTAGTGTCGCTGACTTAATAAATTAGTGTCGCTGACTTAATAAATTAGTGTCGCTGACTTAATAAATTAGTGTCGCTGACTTAATAAATTAGTTGTCCAAATTAAACCCATCAAGTATACTGGTAAAACCGAATAAATAGGCCCCTTATCTTTAACTGTTGTTAGAAGATCATAAGTTAGTTTGCCTAATACAGGAAGTCTTATTCCACCATATAAAATTTTTTGTATTAAGCCCCATATTTTAAATTGTTGTGTGTTTGTCATTTTTTTTTGCAAATAGTAATACACAAAATAAGAAGGAATATTAGATAACTCCCCCCAAAAAATAATTTTGTGCGCGTCATATATTTTTGGATTTTGATGTAAATATCCTATTGTAACGATGTGATGATATAACCAGGCCCATCTTGTTATTGTTAACTTATCCTTACGCAAAATATAATGTATATCATACATAAAATATCCTGTGGAAAATAGTTTTAATATTTTATATGCCCCATCAAATGTTTTTTCATCTGCTATTAAACATCCGCCAGCCAAAACTGTTGCCAATATCGCGTGACAACCGGCTGTAGCATTTCTTGCCAATTTTGGAGTTATAAAATTGGTTAAAGTATAATCCATATACTCGAAATATGACCACGAAGCTACTTGATTTAAAACTGATATTAAACTCATATAGTATTTTTATTGGTATATGTTTAAATAATGTCAGAAAAGTTATTACCACATTTTAAATTTATTACCACATTTTAAATTTATTAACATCATTTAAATGTTAATAAGTATTGTAATAAAATGTCAGAAAAATTCCCTAACTATTTTATATTAAATCCTTTAACAGCTGATAAAAAATTACGCCGATTTTTCTTTAAAAATTCAGAAGATGGTGCGAAATTTTATCCCAAATGCATAAACGGTGGTAGAACATTTAATAATGAAACCATAAATGAATTTATTAAAAATTTTTTTTACGTCTGGCCTAAAGGGGTGATTGAAAAATTGATATAAAAATAATATATTTATTTATGTAAAAACAAATTATGGATATTAGTCAAAACGTATTTGCAAGACAAGATGAAGATGTTGATGGTGCTATTCCTAGTGAGGTACAAACCACACTTATGTGTTTTAGTACGGTATGCAGTGATAAACCCAAACACGTTGTTGATCGCGTAGCACATTCCAATAAAATATTTCTTCCGGAATCAATGCTTTATAAATACAAACAAGAACAGTTTCCTCTTTATTTTAAATTAACTCATCCAGAATATGGTGTTTCGACTGTATGTGGTGTTGAAGAATTTACCAGTCCTCCTGGTTGTTTTATAGTCCCTCATAGAATTATGGAACATCTATTAATATGTGATGGACAAAATATTGATGTTCAAATATGTCATCCTTTAAAAGGCAATTATATTAAACTTAAACCTAGAAAAACAGCTTTTATCGACCTAAGTAATCCTAAGGCAGTGTTGGAAAAATTTATGAGCAGTGATTATCCGGTAGTTTCTGTTGGTGATACACTTAGCATTAACCATCTTAATACAATATACCACATTGATGTTGTTGACTGCAAACCAGGAAATAGTATTAATATTTTAAATACAGATGTTAATTTGGATTTTGATACGCCTGCTGATTATGTTGAACCTCCCAAAATTACAAAAGAAGTTCAAGAACAAACTACAAAAAATTTGCCTAAGATTACTGGTGTTAATAGAAAAATAGCATTCGGTGATGCTACTGTTGCTTCTACTGCTTCTTCCAATGATGTCTCTAGTGCTAGAAATACTAAGCTCGATAGTTTTAAAACAATAAAGACAGGGCTTTTCACTCCTTTCAGCGGTGCGGGGAATAAATTAGGCAGCAGTTAAATTTATCTTATTGATTTATATTATATGAATACAGTTAAACAATATGGATTACCTTTTTTAATTGGTGGAACAGTTATTGCAGGAATTAAATGGACATCTCGTCATATGCCACAGAAATATGCAGCTGTTGTTGGTGCTTTACCATTGGGTTTATTGGGCACGTTATTTATAGTTGAGGCTAATAAAACCGATGCGTATATTAAAAATTATACTATACAAACATTTGTTACTGTTCTTGCTGGTTTAGGATATTTAATTGGGTCACATACATACTATAAATATTCAAGCAAAAATAAAAATCGTGATATTACACAAGAACGTGTAAAGATTGCATATATGGTTTCTGTAATAGCGTGGATTGTTCTCTCTGTTTTGAAATTAGCACTAATGAAATAAAGGTTAATCTGTAGTTATTATAATGTGTATAAAATGGATTAGAGAGAATTTTAATTCTGAAAAGAATCCTCAGAACGAAAAAATTGTTTGTTTGGATGATAAAGAGAGCATTGGTAAGTCAAACATTGGTGATAAATCTGGATTTAAAAAATGGTATTTGGATGAATTCAGTAAAGAACTCGATGATGAATGTTATAAATCTCTTATTAAAGCGTTAAAATAATTTTATTTTTCTTTATTAATGATAAATAAAACTGTATTGTTTTTAGTCGGCTGCTTAGGTATTCGTTTTGGATTTGCCTTTATAGCTAGGCATATGTCTTCTAATTTTTTAAGAAAAGCATCATTTTTAGCTGTTCTCCCTGCAATTGGATTTTTACACTTATATTTAACTGATTCTGGACGCGTAGGACGAGAAGCACAAGGGCCCATTTGGTGGAATAAGTTAAGACCAATACACGCTTTTATGTATTTATTGTTTGCTACTTATGCTTTTAATCGTGAAAAATTTGCCTGGGTTGTTTTGTTTTTGGATGCCTGTCTAGGATTTATGTTTTGGTTTTTACATTATAAATTTGGAATTAATTTTTAAACTCCCTTATTGTTGTTAAGTTATGGGTTGTATAATTGTCACCACCATTGCATCAGGTGGAATATTTTCAACATATGTTGCTTCCACTGTAGGCATAGTAGCAGTTCTTGTAGCAGTTCTTATTTGCCAACCGCTTATAAGTTCCTGAAATTTATTCCAATTTGTATAAATGTAATGAATTATCAATAATCCTATAAAAACACTAGCAATAATACCTAATATTAATGAGGTATTCATAAAATTATTATTGGTATCTTTTTATTCGATTTATCTAAAAGGTTTATTGGTAGAAAATTGAAGATGTTTATATATTTTTAAAGTTATATAAACACATCTAATAAATAAATATATAAACAATAATATGTCGGCTGCTTATGGTGGACCCTGGTATGAATCTTCTGGACCTGATGCTGCTTATGTGCGAAAAAATCAATTCGAACATTATCAACACAAAGCCGATATGGCTATTGGTTTTAAACCGTATATGATTATGCAAATTATTCGTGAGGTTATTCCTGATGGAACTACTGGTTTTGGTTCCTATAGGGGGTATTCCATTTTTGGTCTTGATGATGATGATGAAACAAAAATACGAGATAAAATATCTATGAAACGACAAGAATGTGCACTAAAAATTATAACAAACTGGTTTGTAGAAATAATGTTTAGACCAAACTGCATCGGCTACACGAGAGTCAAAAAAGAATTTGAAAGTATTGCTTCTAAAAATTAAAATGGATTTATAGTTAGTATAAAATATTTTGAATCTTTAATATTATCAGTAGTAATACTGAAATTATTATTTTAAATACAAGGACTAGAATTACTCTTCCTAGTAGCCAGGTTAGTTCATCAATCATTAATTATAAAATTTTTATTATAATATATTCAATTTTTCTTTTAATTAACTGTTCAGTAAATACTAGAATAGTTGTTTGGAAATGTAATATAAAGCTTTCTAACTCTTTTATTGGCAATACGCTCAACGTCGCCAATATGAGGTGCATAACCTGACTCAAAAAGCGCCAAAAAAGCCTCGATATATAATTTTTCTCTACGCTCTGGTGCCGATAATACAAATAATTCTTGCTTGCCTGATGCAAATCTTTCTACAAGAGCAGCAAAATTCGCCTTTAAATGTGTCTGAAATTTGGTTTTTTCTCGGTCCCATCTTCCAGCATAAATTGTTTGTAAGTCATTCCAGCTTGGAATTACTTTATCTATATAACTTTTAACATCTTCGTCTGAAACAGAATTAACTTTTCTTGTTACGCTTACAGGTCTTGTTTCTGTTGTAGAAGAGGTTGAATCTGCACCTGGTGCAGCTGGTGTAGATGTTGATAAACTAATTTGTTTTAGTTTTGATTCAAGTTGGTCTAAATCCATTATAACTTAATTAAATATTTATTTTTATATTAAAATATTCAACAAAAAATAATTTTACTTTTTTTCAAATTAAGAGAGTTTCAATATAAAAATTAAAATCAAATTATTTATAAAGATGCGATGTATTATTTGTGGTGGAACTAGTTTTTCTATTAGACTTTCTGATCTTGATAAGCCTCGTGAAGAACAAATTAAAAATAGTAAATATGGTGACTCTTGTTCTCTAAATTGTGCCCTTAAAAAAAGTCAGCGGTTGGTGGCAAATAATGGATACACAAAAAAAATTTATCGAGTTTCTCCTACTAAAACATATATTGTTCAAGTTCCTAATTATTCGCATTCCGTGCAACAAGAAAGTTTAAATAAATCGGAACAAGTTAAACAGACTAATGAAACACTGGCAGATATTGTTTAATATTCAGAAATTTTCAAATTTTATCTAGAATATATATATATATATATATGGCTATTGAAGGTATAAGTGTTCCTAGAAGATATGTTCCAAAAAATTTAACGCGGAGAGATAAGAGTAAACAGGCAAGAGAATTACGTAAGTCAAGGCGTGATTATAAAAAAGGTAAATATCATACTCGTAAAAAAATTAAATCATTCAAATCAAAAGAATCATCCCATATTAAAAAAGCCAAAAGGATGTATGGTTTATCTAAGTTGAAATTGAATAGGTCCTTGTCTAAAAAAACCAAATGTAAATTAAGTGCATTGAAAAAGATATTTAGAAAGGGTCAAGGTGCTTATTTTTCTAGTGGTAGTAGACCAAATCAAACCGGACATTCGTGGGCTTATGCGCGCTTAGCTAGTTCTATTACAGGCGGAAAAGCTGCTGCTGTTGACTATAAAATATTGGAAGAGAATTGTTCAAAAAATAGTAAAGCTTTGCGACTTGCAAAGAAATCTCTTAAACGTTATAACTATGGAAGAAAACGAGTAAAGCAAGTTAAAATTGGTGGTCATAGGCATAGTGGTCATAGGCATAGTGGTCATAGGCATAGTGGTCATAGGCATAGTGGTGGTAAACGAGGTTTAAAAGAAAAGATTGTAAATTTTAAACGAGGTCCTTTTCCCAAAAAATATACAGCTACCATTAAGCACGGGAAGAAAACACGGAAAATTCATTTCGGCGATAGACGCTATCAACAGTATAAAGATAGAACACCTTTAGGTTTATATTCGCGGAAGAATCACGGAGAAAGAAAACGAATGCAAAATTATTTTTCTCGTCACTCTGGAACTAAAAAACGTGGTGAGGCCATTAAAAAAGAAAAGGCAAAATCTGGTGGTCTTTATAACGCTAAAATCTTAAGTCATATTTATTTGTGGTAACTTTAAATATCCTGTAAATATATATGACTGTTTCCAATTGGTATCATTCAAGACCCAAAAATTACTATAAAAGTTGTATCAAAATGTTTGGAAAACCAACTTTTGTAGCTAATGTGCGACACGGTTACGCTTTATGGAAAACTAAAGGCTTGTTTACTCATCATTTATTGATTGATGAAGATGTAAAACATTGCGTTCCCAGAATTCACCACGATTATTT